>Ga0154505_1021_pt1 | contig 67853 bp, 58 predicted proteins | sample RifGroD2_FD_115984 | JGI IMG/M metagenome (GOLD analysis project Ga0154505, IMG submission 115984) | Desulfuromonadales bacterium GWD2_61_12
CGCTTCACACCCGGACCACCTTGGTCAGATCGAGGGTGCCGAGTCCCCGCTTGGCGCCGGCGACGATGGTCGGGATCTCCTCGGGGCGATGGCCGAAGAGGGTGGCGGCGCAGGCGTCGGCGGCGACGATGTCGGCTGAGGCGATGATGGTGTCGAGGACGCGGACATCCTCCAGCCGCCCCCCCTGCGGGCCGTTGGCGATGAGGATGCGGGTGGCGTCGATGACGGTCAGGTCGGAACGGATGACGCTGTTGATGTCGGCCAGCGCCTCGCCGATGTTGCGGTGCAGCACGCCGCGGTTGCCGCCGATGACCCCCATGATGTTCTTCATGCCGAGGGTCAGGGTGGAGATGCCGTGGTGCTTGGCCACCGGCAGATTGATGAAACGGTCGGCGGCGAGGGCCGGCTGGTAGAAGGACCAGGTCTGCTGGTCAATACCGTTTTTGATGGCGACGTCGACGAAGGCGCGGCGGTCGATCTGCTCGACGCTGACGCGGTCGGATTTGAGTCTTTCGACGGCGGCCTGGATGCCGCTCTCGACGTAGCAGCGGCGCGGGTCGTTGCAGGTGCGGTCGAAGACCATGACCTTTTTGGCCCCGGCCTCCAGGCAGAGTTCCACCACCGTCCGCACCACCAGCGGATGGGTGTTGGCCCCCTGCTCCGGAGTGCGGTCCCAGCCGATGTTCGGCTTGACCACGACACTTTCGCCGGCCTTGACGAAGACCCCCATGCCGCCGAGGGCAGCGATCGCCGCCCGCACCGTGGCCGGGATATCCTCCCCCTGGCGCAGGGCCAGTCGCGGCGCAGCGGCGGGCAACGGCGCAGCCAGGGCATTGAGGTCGAGGAGGGGAAAAGACCCGGCGGTCGCGGCCAGGGCGGCGACCTGCAGGGAGTGACGGACAAAGGCGCGACGGTCCATGGGGCCTCATGTCGGTAGGGGCGAGGTGCTACCTCGCCCCGGCAATAATCAGATCAGCTTGTTGGCTTTGAGGAAGGCCCGCGCCACTTCCGGCGCCGTTTTGCCCTTGGCCTCGCCTTCGAGCTTCTGCATCGTCGCCGCGTCGATGGTGCCGCCGAGCTTGTTGATGAGGCGGGCGAGGGCGGGAAACTTCTTCAATGTATCCTTGCGCACCACCGGAGCCGGCTGCGCCACCATCCCGGCGGGAGCAAGGTTCATTTCCGCAAAGCCAAAGGGGGCCAGCCAGACCAGATTGAGGTCCTGATTGTAGGCCGTCTTCACCGCCTGGTAGAGGGCCTCGCCATCGGCAATCGCCGCCCCCTTGAGGACCTGGGCCTGAGCCACGCCGGTGTACTCCACCTGGATATCGAGATCGGCCTTGAGCAAAGCCTCATGCGCCGCCGCCGGATTGGCCAGATTGACGACCTTGGTGGTGGTGCCGGTCCGTTCGCTGATGAGGATGGCGAGCATCTGGGCGAGAATCTCCTGCTGCGGCGAACCGGCACTGCCGATGAGGAGGGTCTTGCCGACGCAGGCCCGCACCGGGGCGGCCGGAACCAAAACCAGTGTAAACCCGAGGCAAAGGGCGAGAGGGAATTGCCAGACTGTCTTCATTATCGTTCTCCTTGCAGCGCCTTGACGGCTGCTAATACAACAGGTTGGGTCAACGGTTCGGGTGCCTCGACGCGGCCGAGGGATGGATCGGCGGCGCCGTCGAAAAAGGAGGCGGCAATCGCCGCCGGGTCGGCACTCCCCCACCAGTTACGGGGAAAGCTGACATCGGCGGATTGGTCGAGGCCGAGCTTGACATTGTACTGGCGGTTGCCGCTGATGTTGTTCCCTTCGATCCGGGTTTTGTTCTCGGCCCGGGTCACGACAAAAATCCCGATGTCGTTATCATGGATGGCATTACCGTGCAGGTAAGCTGTCCCCCGGCGCTCCTCGTAGCGGACGCCGTGGATGTTGTGGTGGATGCGATTGCCGACGACTTCGAGGTTGACCGTGGAAAAACGCACCCCGTCGACGTTGTAGCGGAACTCCGAAGCGGCGATGCGGCCTTTGCAGAAGTGAACCTGGATACCGCTGTAGGCATATTCGGAGACGACGTATTCTATCGCGACCTCGCGGGCAAAGTCGAGGTAGAGGAACTTCCAGTCCGCCGGCCGGGGCGTCGCCGCGCCGCTGGTGAAGAGGATCGGCGCGGCGGCGGTGCCGCGGGCGATCAGCGCCCCCTCGACCAGCAGCTCGCCATCGCCGATGCCGTCGCCGTCTTCATCAAGTGGGACAAAAACGACCCGGGTTCCGGGGAGGATGGTCAGACTCCCTTCCTTCTTCACCGTCACCACCCCCCGGATCTGCACCTCCCCTTGCCAAACGACGGCATCGCGGATCACGGCATCGGTCAGGAGCAAGGATGGTCGCGGTCCGGCGCAGGCGGCCAGAGTAATACCGAGGAAGAGGGTGATGAGTGCGCGCATGGCGGAGCGATGCCGTTTCAGCAAAGGCCTCAATGATACGGTCCGACTTCCGGCGCCGGCACGCGCGGTCCCGGATCGACGGGACCGTGCGCCTGCTCGTACTTGCGCAGGTTCTCCTCCAGCGCCAGGAGCAGCCGCTTGACATGGCGCGGGGAGGTGATGATGCGACTGCAGACCTTCCCCCGCGGCGCCTGGGGCTGGACGAAAATGAAGTCGAGGGTGAACTCGGCATCGTTGTGGTTGATGACCGCCAGATTGGCGTAGTGCCCCTGTGCCGTCGCCTCGTCGATCTGGATTTCGAGCTTGAACTCGGGCTTTTTATTATCCTTTTCCTGACTCATATCTTTTCCTTTCGGGGAACGGGCTCAGTTCAACGAAACGGCGTCGACGGTGACACGCAACTCCGCGGGGAGTTTGCCGGGGGCAACCTCCACCCCGTGGTCGGCGCCGGCGTCATACATGCCGAAGAGTTCACCGGGGGCCGGCGAGTCGCCGTACTGCTGGCGGGCCCCGACATAATAACGCCCCGGTTGCGGCACCGCCAGGGTGAAGACACCATCGGCCCCGGTCGGCGGGGAAATCGCTTCGGGGCGCTTGTGGCCGATGACCTTGTCGACGTAGGCGAAGACGTGGACGCCGGCCACCGGACGGCCGGCGCCATCGACGACGACGCCGCGCAGGGCGAGTCCGCTGGCGCGGGCAAAGGTTTCGCTGCCGGCCACTTCCCTGACCTTGCGCACCGCCTCCAGCTCGACCGTGACGATCTTCCCGGCATACGCCGGCAGCGGATTGCCGGCATAGAGGGCGAAGTAGTCCCCTTCGAGGACCGGGCCAACCCGCCCCCCCGCCGCGCGGCGGCGGACAACGAGAAAGTAGTCGCTTTCGGGGAGTCCGTCGAAGGCGAACAGCCCGTCGCTCCCCGTCGGCAGGGAGATGCGGTAACCCTGCCCCTTGAGATCCTCGCCGGCGTCGAGATAGAGGGTGACCACAGCGTCGGCCAGCGGTTTGCCCTCGGCGACGACCCGCCCCTCCACCGCCCCCGTCATGGCATCGTCCCCTTGACGATAGCTCGGCGCCACGGTCGCCACCGCCTGCAACCCGGCCCAGACCGTTTCCCCCTCCCCGACGCTCACCGGGTTGCGTCCGCAGAAGGCGAAAAGGCCGCGCTGCTCGTCCCGGGCAACGAGGGCATAGCGTCCGGCGGGGAGCTCCAGCCGGTAACTGCCGTCGACAGCCGTCGGCGGCGCCAGGACCAGCGGCGGCGATGAGAAATCGAGTCCGGCATGGGCCTCGACCCTTACCCCGGCCACCGGCTCGCCCCCCCGCACCACCCGCCCTGCGATGACTGCGGCCGGCGCGGTCAGGGGGAGGAGAAGCAGGAGAGGGAAGAGAAAAGCGGCGGCGTACTTCATCGTCCCTTCCCCGGCCCGACATCCTTGACCGGGCTCTTGAGCCATGGGGTGTAGCGGACTTCGTCGAGGACGTAGCTGTCCGGTCCGAACCCCTCGTAGGTCACCTTCGGCTTGTCCTTGCGGTCGTAAAAGATCTTGAGGTTCTTCCCCTTGCCGTCGGCGAGAAGCGCCGTATCGACACCCCACCAGTTGCCGCCGACATCGACATAATCGTTGAAGGTCGTCGGGATCTTGGCGATGAGGGGATTCTGACTTTTGCGAGCGGCGGCGGTTTCCTGGATAAATCCTTTGGAGCCGGAACGCTTTTCCCAGTCGGCGCTCTGGTAGATGCCGAGCTCGACCCCCATCTTGTTGCCGAGGAAGTTGTTGTTCTTGACCACAGGGTAGGACGAATAGTCGCAGAAGAGGGCAAGATCGTTGTTCTCGACGAGGTTGCGCTCAATCTCGGGGTTCGACTTGCGGTAGTTGTAGATCGCCGTCTTGTTGCCGCGAAAGGTATTGTGCGTCAGCTTGGGCGACCCGTACTGGTCGTTGCGCACGCCAATGTCGTTGCCGCTGAAGGTCGAATTCTCGACGAGTGGGTAGGAGAAGGAAAAATTGACCAGACCGATCTGGTTCCCGTCAAAGACATTTTCGGCCATGCGCGGGGTGTTCTGGGTCTGGTTGCAGAAGATCCCAACCTCGTTGCCGACAAAGCGGTTGCCGACGATACGATCGCCATACTTCTGCAGCACCCCGATCCCCTGTTTGTTCCTTTCGAAGGTGTTCCCTTCGATGGGGCCGGTGCTGTTGTGCGAGACCAGGATGGCGGTGTTCTTGTGCCCGACGAAACGGTTGCGCCGGATCTGCGGCGACGACTTCATCTCATTGGCGATACCGATTTCGTTCCCCTCGAAGAGGCAATCTTCGATGCGCAGGCTTGCCTCTCGCACCAGCTTGATTGCCGTACCGCAGTTGCGAAAGGTAGCGTTGCTCACGGGAAAAGAGGTGGCGATGGTCGAGATGGCGGTCTGGGCGCCGTCGAAGCGGACAAAAGCGAAACGACTCCCCTCCCGCGCCTCGGAAAAATCGATCCCCTTCCAACCCGGGGGGGCGGCAAAAACGATGGGCTGGCGTGTGCTCCCCGTCGCAATCAGCACCCCCTGCACCGCCAGCAGGGCTTCGACGCTGGAGGCGCGCACGGTCGTACCCGGGGCGATGGTCAAGACCGCCGTCGGCGCGACCGTCACCGGCCCACCCAGGACAACTTCGCCCTGCCAGCGGATTTGGCCCTTCAGTTCACCGGCAAGGGGCGGAGCGGCGACCGCCGTCCCCGCCAGCAACAGCCCTGCGAGGAGGAGCAGATTACGGAAGCATCTTTGGTTCCACATGGATTGTCACCTCACGAATCGGATGTTCATCGTCGAGCGTCACCCCCGCCTCGGTGCCGCTGCGGCCATAGAGTTCTCCTGCCGCCGCCGGGCCGCCAAAGGCCTCACGCGCCAGCAGGAAATAGGGGCCGGAACCGTGCAACGGCAGTTCGAAGCGGCCGTCGGCCCCGCTCGGCGGAGAGAAGAAGGCGGGGGTCCCGGTCATGGCCGGCGTCGTGTAAGCAAAGACGCGCAAACCGTCGACCCCTTTGCCGGCAGGACCCTGCACTATGCCGCGCACGCCACGGAAGGGCGCTTTCTCTCCCTCTTCGAGCATCGACAGGCGGGTGATGGTCTCGATCTTGACTTCGCGCACCTTCCCCGCTTCGATGGTGACCGGATTACCATAATAGTAGTTGAAGTGGTCGCCGATATCGATGGGGCCGAACTGCCCCCCCTTAAGCCGCTTTCTGGCCAGCAGATAATATTTCCCCGGCGGCAGACGCAGGCGGAAAGTCCCCTTTTCCACCGGTTGGACGAAATATCCCGGCCCCTTGAACCCGGCCTCCGGCTCCTTGTAAACATAGAGATAGGAACGCCCGAGAAGTTCGCCCTGAAAGGTGATCTCGCCTTTGATGCCGGAGCTGGCACTGGCTTCAGCGACCGCTTCCTGCGGAATGCGGATGAGGTTGAAGCCGACATTGGTATAGGCGCCGTCGCGCACCGTCACCGGCGCCCCGCTGTAGTAGCAGAAGAGCTGGCCCGGCTGCGGTGCCCCCTCGTAGTCGCGGGCGGTGAGGTAGTAGCTCCCCGGCGGCAACGCCAGCTGGTAGGTGCCGTCGACGGCGGTCGGTGCCGAAACGGCGACGACCTTCTCCGCGGCGATGTCGGCAATGCTGCGATAGGCGCGCACCGTCACCCCGGCCCCGACCTCGCCGCGCCAGGCGGCGCGTCCCTTGATGCCGGAGGCGGCCAGGGCCGTGCCGGAGAGAACACCGACGGCAACCAACAGGAACAGCAGACGGATCATGGCAGCTCCTGGAAGCCGATGGGCGCGTTGCGCCACGGGGCAAAGTTGACACGGTCGAGGGGCCAGCTCTGACCGCCTTCGACAAAGGTCGCGGTGTCGCGTCCGTCGACGATGAAGGAGGGGTTGCCGGCGCTGCCGATGCGGACCAGTTCCGCCGTCCCTTCCTCCCCCCACCAGTTGTCACGGGCATCGACCAGCCCGGTCAGCCCTTCCGGCTTGCGCCGTTCCCCCGCCTCCTCGGCGTGGCCACTCGACTGACCGAAGGCGCCGCGGTTGCCGGCTTCGGCCTCGCGCGTCGTCTCCCCCCTCGCCTTCTCCCAGGCCGAGGACTGGAACTCGAGAAAAAAGGCCCGTTTGTTGCCGCTGAAATCGTTACCGTGCACCAGCGGATAGGATGAGTAGGCCAACGACAGGGCGTCGTCGTTCCCCCGAAAGGCGTTCCCTTCGATGCGGGCGTCGGCGCGGCGGTAGAGGCGCACGCCGGTGCGATTGTTGCTCAAGAAGTTGCCGCGCAGCTGCGGCCGAGCGGCGCGATCGACCAGGATGCCGATCTGGTTCCCCGCGAAGCGATTCCCTTCGATGCGCGGGTCGCTGCCGGCATTGGCGATCATCAGGCCGGTCTCGTTGTCGCTGAACCGGTTGCCGCTGAAGCTGCGCGGCAGAGCCCGGTAGACATAGGCGCCGTACTTGCCGTTCTTTTCGATGCGATTGCCGGTGACAGTCGGCGTCGACTCATCCTTGATGAAGAGCCCGACCTTGCGGTTGCCGACGATGACACAATCGCTGATCTGTGCCGCGCTCTGCTGTTTGAGTTCGATGCCGACGTCATTGCCGCTGACTGTCACCCCGAGCAGGCGCGGCGTGCCGCCGCCGGCGAAAATCCCCGTCTTGGCCCCGTCGACGCGGCCACCGCTGAGAACCGTCCCCGCGTCGCACCCTTTGAGGACGATGCCGTCCCAGTTGCTGCCGGTGAAGTGCGCGTTCTCGGCCACCAGCCGGCCGGCAACTTCGAGCTTCCCCCCGTGAAAGGTGATGACCGCACCGGAAACCACGGTCAGGGTCGCCCCGACTTCGACCCGCACCGATTCGCGCATGGACAGGGCGCCGCACCACTCGGTATCGCTGGTGATGGTCAGGGCGGCGGCCGCGGTGGTCCAGGCACAGCAGCACACGGTCAAGAAAAGGCTCTTCATCCCTACCAGACCTCACGCACGACGATGGGGGACAACTCGACCTGCTGCCCCTTGATCGCTTCGGCCCGATGATCGGCGCGGCCATCGTAGGTACCGACCCACTCTCCCGGTTCCAGGGGGCCGCCGAAGGTACTACGCACGCCGACGTAATAGCTGCCGCCGTCACCGAGGCGGATCTCGAAGCGCCCGTCGGTTCCGCTCGGGGGCGAAATGTAGGTCGGTTTGCCGACCATGCGGCTGTCGAGGTAGGCGAAGGCGTAAACCCCGGCCACCGGCTTGCCATCCTGATCGACAATGCGGCCGGCGAGGGCGGTACCGGTGGCGGTGAAGGTCCCCTGCTCGCGGCGGGCACGGTGGGCCTTTTCCTCGACTTGTTTGAGGGGAAAATCGCCCAGCTGCCGGTAGCTGCCCCGTTCGACCATCACCGGGTTGCCGGGATAGCTGGCGTTGAGATCGCCGGTGGCAACCTCGCCGGAACGGGAGCCGTCGGCCCGCTTGCGCGCGGCGAGATAGAAGCGCCCGGCCGGCAGGTTGATGCGAAAGGTGCCGTCTACAGCGGAGCGGGCCGCCTCGCCGTAGGAGGGGCCCATGAGCCCGGCGGCATCCTCACTGTAGACGTAGACGAAGGCCCCGGCCAACGGCTGTCCGTTGGCAATCAGGCGGCCACTGACGCCGGTCTCGGGCTCGGCGACCAGGGCGCCATCGCGCCCCATTTCGCGCAGATTGAAGGGGGGGATTTGGCGCTCGCCCGCGGTCAGCTCGATGGGGTTGGCCGGACATTCGGCCATGAGCATGCGCGTCCCCCCACCTTCGCCCTCACTCTTCTTCTTGGCAATGACAAAGTAGCGTCCCGGCGGCAGGGCGATACGCCACTGCCCGGCGGCATCGGCACCGGTACTGGCGAAGGGGAGGGTGGCGCGATCCTTTTCCCCCTTGAGATAGACCTCGATGGAAGCGCCAGCCACAGGCCGATCCTGAAAGAGGACGGCGCCGGAGAGGGCAGTCTCGCCACCTTTGGAACAGGCGGCCAGAAGACAAAGAAGAAAATACGACATGAGCAGGCGTAACGGCATAAACATCCTGACTTTGCAGTTACAGATTCCGTCCCCAGATTCGTCCCTCCTGGCGTCCGGTCGTGAAGACCACCAGCAGGGCCAGGGCGTAGATCGCTTCACCGCAGAGGAGGGTGACGATGAAACCGAAGTTCATGGCGACGATGACCGCGACGATGGCTCCGAGGACGCTGGTGGCGCTGTTGATCCCCCAGCTCCACGGCACCAGTTGGCCGTCTGCGTGGAGGAGGCGCAGGCCGAGGGGCATCGGCATCCCCATGAGCAGGCCCAAGGGGGCCAGCAGGAGTACGGCAACCACGCAGCGCCAGAGTTCGCCAAGGGTCAAAAGGGCGCCGAGAAGTGGGCCGAGACCGAAGATGTAGAGGTTGGAGAGCAAGAGGAGTGCCAAGAGAACCCGCACCAGCATGGCGCGCTCGGCGCCGCGCCCGACCCGGTCGCTAAGGAGGCTGCCGAGGCCGGAGAAAACCAGGAGCGAAAAGAGAATGATGGCCAGGGCATAGATCGGCGGGCCGAGGAAGAGGACAAAGCGCCGCATCAGGCCGATCTCGATGAGCATGTAACCGAGACCGAGGCAGGCGAAATAGAGGATGCGCCGGCCGCTCCCTTGACGACTGAGACCCGCACGCTGCCAGATCAGCAGCGGCAGACAGATGAAAACGACGACAAAGCCGGAGACGACGAGGAGGAGGTTGCGCAGGGTGAGGACGGCGCGGTCTTCGAACTGGCTCTGTTGCGGAAAGGCGAAGAGGCGGAGGAAATCGGCCGGTTTGAACATGTAGTAGAAGAACGGCCGGTCGTCGGTGGTCGGGGTGATATCGAAGGGAAAGGTGCGATAGAACGCGTCGCTGCCGCCGGAGTTGATGAGCTTGCCGAAGACCCCTTCGGCGGCTTCGCGGCGGTCGGGGAGGAAGACTATTTCGAATTCGCGCTCGGCGGCCAGCTGACGCAGCTGGGCCAGCTCCGCCGTCGTGAAGGGGGTGCGTTTGAGCATGAAATTGGCCAGCCCGCGCTCCTTGATGATGGCAAGGTGACTGGCGGGGTCGGCCACCCCCTGTTCCTTGAGCAAGGCCAGGCCGAGGGAGACGAGGCGCAAGGTCTCCCGCTCGAAGATGAAACGGGAGATGGTCAGAATTCCGTCAGGGGTGAGGTGCTGCCAGTAGTCGCGGAAGCCCTCCAGGGTGTAGAGGGTGTTTTCCGACAGGGTAAAGGCGCCGGCGGCCGGGGCCATGCGGCCGAAGACCGCCGAGGCCTGGATGATGTCGTACTGCACCGGCGAGCGGCGGATATAGCTGCGCCCCTCGTCGACCGCGACGGTGACGCCGGGGCGCCGGTAGAGTTCGCCGGTGAAGGCGCCGAAATGGTCGTTGACCGCCTCGACGATGAGGTTGTTGACCTCGACGGCCGTGACCGGACCGGCATCCATGGCCAGGGCGGTGAGAACATCCTTGCCGCCACCGGGACCGATGATGAGACTGACTGGTTGCTCCTTCAGGGCATAGGGAAGAGCGATGACGTTGGCGCGAAAGAAGTCGCGGGTCCTCTCCCCCTCCCAGCGGTACATGGTGGTGTAGCCGGTGTCGTCGACGACCATGCCGAGCTGTTCCGGCACCGGTCCCTGGTAGGTGCGCGACAGCCCCCACGACTGGTCCATCTCCTGACTCTGGGTCGGATAGACCGCCACCCGCGAAAAGGAGTTCCATTCGCTCCAGAGGAGGCTCGGCTCGAAGCGGCCACGGACGAAACGAATCTCGGCAAAACCGTAGAGATAATTGGCCACTCCGGCCAGGGCTAACAGGAGAACCATCCCGGCCAGTCCGACCTTGTGGATACGGGCCGTCTCTTTCGGCATGAAGGACCAGGAGGCGAGCAGGCCGATGAGACCGATGACGAGGAGGGCGGTGATGCCGCCACAGAGCTTGAGGAGGGGAATGACCAGGAGGCAGCCGGCCCCGGCGCCGAGGAGGTCCCAGCAGTAGAGGCGGTTGATGTCATTGAGCCAGCGCGACAGGATGAGGGTGATGGCCAAACCGCTGCAGAAAAAAGGCAGGGAGGTGATCAGGTAAAGCACCGCCAGCACCGGCAGGAGTCCGGCCGGCACGCCGCGATCGTAGAAACCCTGCTGGAACGGCTGATAAAAGGGCTGGTGGAAAAAGGAGAGGACCTTGAAACCGAGCTGGGGCTGAAGGCGGAAGAGGACAAAGACCGCAAAGAAGAGAGCCACCGACAGCCCGAAGAGGGCGGCAAAACGACTACAGAGGAATTCACAGCGCTCCGCCGGAAACCACTGCGGCTTGAGATAGACGGCAAGGGCCGCCGTCCCCATGCCGAAGAGGGCCAGCGAGATCGCCATGGAAGCGAAGTGGTACCACATGAGGACCGAAAAGACCCGGGTCAGGACCAGTTCGTACATGAGAGTGGCGAGGCAGAGGAGAAAGAGTCCCCGGAAGATGCGGGGGGGCGGCGCGGAATGAAGGATCATGGGGATTTCTTCTTCTCGTCGGCTGAGAGCAGATCGAGGGCATGAATGCGCTGATCGCGGGCGCCGAAGATCAGCCGTCCGCCCTGGAGGAGAGGGGTCCCCTGCATCGGCGCGCCGACGGTGAAACTGGCGAGAAGGTCGGCGCTGTCGCCGCCGAAGACCCGGAGCATCCCAGCATTGTCACCGACAACGACACGCCCGTCGGCGACCAGCGGGGTGGCATAGAAGGGGCCAAACCCGTCGCGCCGCCAGACCGTCCGGCCGCTATCGGCATCGAGGCGCCACAGGCTGCCGGCTGCCGTCGCGACAAAGAGGGCGCCGCGGTCATAGACCGGAGCACCGTACCAGCATTCCTGCTGCAGCGAGTGGCGCCACATCTCCTGACCGTTGGGGGTCAAGGCCACCAGCGTCCCGGCCCGGCTGAGGACCGCTACTCCGGCCGGCAGAAGGACCGGGCTCGACAGCAGCGGCGCATCGAGGCTGCGCTCCCAGAGCAGGCGGCCGTTCAGGTCGAGAGCCCACAAGGTGCCGTCGCCCCCGCTGAGGTAGAGACGCTGGCCGTCACTGGTCGGAGTCGCCCGCAGCGGGGGGCGGGCGGTGAAACTCCAGAGCAACTTGCCGCTGGCCGGATGCAGGGCGTAGAGGGTGCCGTTCCAGCCGGGGACGAGGAGAGAGTCGCCAAGTCGCAACAGCCCCCCCTGGCGATGGTCGTCCGCCGGCGAGGCCGGATAGGAAAAGCGCCAGCGAACCCCGCCGTCGGTGCGGTCGAGGGCGACAACCTCCCGCCCCCAGGTCTGCAGGTAGAGTCGTTCGGTGTCCACCGCCGGGGTAGCATCGATGGTCTCGCCGAGGGAACGCTGCCACAGCAGGCGACCATCCCCGGACAAGGCCCGGGCCGCCCCGTCCCACCCCGGCAGATAAAGCACGCCCTCCCGGGTGACGGCCGAGGCGTCGACAAAGCCCCCTGTCGCCAGCTCCCAGGCCGAAGTCAGGGCCACACCATCACGGGGGCCGGTCGCCGCCAGCCACTCAGGCGCCGCTTCGATGGTCACCGTGCCAAGGGTCGCGTCGGACTTGCGGTCGTAGACCGTTGCCGCTGCCTCCTGTGCATCGGGATCTCCCCACCAGTTACGGCCGACGGCGATGTCGTGCGGAAAGAAATCGCCCAGACGCAGATTATGTCCATTATTATGGAAGTTATTGCCGGCGAGCAGGAGGGAGCGGTCGGTTTCGAAGAGGAAGATACCGGTGGCATTGCGGCGGATGATATTACCGCTGATTTCCACCGTCGAATTGCGGAAATTGATCCCCTTGCCGCTGTTGTCCTCGATAAGGCAGCGGCGGATGACAAAGCTGCCCTGCCCCAAACGGCAGCCGTCGATATTGTTGCGGATGGTACAATCCTCGACCACGGCGCGGGTGAAATGGGCATGGAGGGTGTGGGCCGAATCACGGATTTCACAGAAACTCAGGCGGCAGTCCCGGGCAAAATCGACTCGCAGCTCCAGCCAGTCTCCCGGTTGCGGGTCGCTGGCGGCACTGCGAAAGCGGATCGGTTGCTGGCGGGAACCGACGGCGACCAGGGCACCCTCGACGATCAGTGTCCCATCGCCGAGCCCGTCCTGGTCGCGATCCTGGCGCACGAAGAGAATGTCGGTCCCCGGCGCAATGGTCAGGGTCGCCCCCTTGAAGACCTTGACTTGTCCGTCGATAATCACCGTGCCGCGCCAGAGCGTATCGACGAATATTTCCGCCGGAGCCGTCAGGGGGGCGTCTGTTCCGGAAGGGCAGCTCGGGAGACAGCCCCCGAGAAAAAGGAGGGGCAGAAACAGGCAGAGCAGGGACTTCACCACATCTCCTCCACTACAACATCCACCCCGCGCAGCTGCTCACCGTCCTTGATCTGCAGTGCGTGATCGGGGGTTCCGGCATAGGTGCCGTAGAGGTCGCCGGGACCGGGAGCGCCGCCGAGGGTATTGCGGGCGGCCAGATAGTAGGTGCCACCATGGGGGAAGGAAAGGACAAAGGTTCCGTCGGCGGCGCTCGGCCGCGAAACATAGAGGGGGCGATTGAGCATCTGCGCATCGCCGTAGAGGACGGCGCGGGCGTCGCGCACCGGACGACCGTCGGGATGGAGAATGCGACCATGAATGGCCGTGTTGCCGAAGAGGTTCTCCGCCATCCGCGCGATTTTTTCCGGCACTTCCAGCAGCGGAATGGCAATCCGGGCAACCTCCCCGGCGCCGACGCGCAAGGGATTCCCCGGGAAATAGCCGATGAAGTCACCGGCCTGCAACGGCCCGGTCAGGCCGCTGCCACCACGACGCAAACGCGCCAGCAGGTAGTAGGTTCCCGCCGGCAGGGAGGCTTCAAAATAGCCCGCCTCATCCGTCGGCCCGGCCATGGCGTACCCCATCCCTTTCAGTCCACCGGAGAGATCGGTGTAGATATGGATCATTGCCCCGGCCAACGGCTGATGGTCGTGAAGAACAGTTCCGGCTACACCACTGTCGATCGTCGCGGGGGGGGAAACAGCGGCCTCACTGTCGCCTTCAGGGACAAGCCCAAGATTGATCTCGGCCAGACCGCCGGCCGGAACCGTCACCGGATTGCGTCCATAAAAAGAAAAGTAGCCGCCGCCGCGGGCGAAGAGAAAATAGTCCCCCGGAGGCAATTCCAGCTGGAAACGGCCGTCCGCGGTGGTAAGGGGAGCATTGAACGGGGCAGGTTCCTGCAGGGAGGACCAAGTCAACGGAAAGGCCATGACCCGGACATCGGCCAGGCCGACGCCGGCGGCGGCGACCTTCCCCGCAACCGTGGTCGTGACAGATTGCACGCCACGCCCGGCGGTACACCCCGACAGCCCCACGCAGAGAAAAAATATCAGCAGTCTTCGACACATGGCGTCCATTTTTAGCACTTTCCGTTCCAACTTTGCGTTCACAAAAAAGGGAGAGAGGGTTGCCTGAGCAACCCTCTCTCCCTGAGTCCCGCTGCTGATCGGTAAAACTTTATTTCACCAGCTGAGTCAGCATATTCGGCTTCTGCAGAGTCGGCTCGATGATTTCTAGGGTCTGACCGGTCTTGACCCCGGTCATCTTCGCCTCGATGCCGCTCGGGAAGACCGCGACGACATCATACTGCTGGGCGGCGCTGAGGCCGAAGTGGACAATCTGCGGTTCCTGGGCGCAGAAGCCGCTGGCAGAGCGGAGTTCACGCATGGCCAACTGCTTGCTCTTGCCTGTTTCGAAAACCTTGACCTTGGTGCCGTAACCGTCGCGATTGGAGACGGTGCCGGCCAGCTTGACCTTGAGCCAGTTCTTGTCGTCCTGGATGTTCTTGTAGAGCTTGTTCGGGGCACCCCAGTTGATGACATAAAGATCGAGATCACCGTCGTTGTCGATATCGCCAAAGGCGGTGCCCTTGGTGCGGACAGTCTCACACTTCAGTACCGGCTGGCTGTCGACGACATTGGTGAAGTTCCCTTTGCCGTCGTTGAGATACAGCTGGTTGGCCAGCTTGCAGTCGCCCTCGTAAAGGTCGACATCGCCATCGTGATCGATATCGCCGAAGGTCGGCCCTTTGCCCCAACCGTCGTGGGAACCCTTGATCTGGCTGGTGGCCTTGGCGAAGCCCCCCTTGCCATCGTTGAGATACAGGTTGTTCGGCCCGACGTAGTTGGAAACGAAAAGATCCTGGTCGCCGTCATTATCGACATCGGCGAAAGCAGCGCCGAGACCCCAGTTCGGATCCTCGACCCCGGCCTTCTTGGTGGTGTCGGTGAAGGTGCCGTTACCGTTGTTGATATAGAGCTTGTTCGGTTCTCCGACAGGATAACGGCCATTGACGACATAGAGATCAACGAAGTTGTCGTTGTTGACGTCGGCCCAGACCCCCATCCAGCTCCAGGAGCGGTCGCCGACCCCGGCCATATCGGTCACGTCGCTGAAGGTGCCGTTGCCGTTATTGCGGTAGAGCACATTCTTCGAACCGGGACCGTAGGTGGCGCAATAGAGATCGAGATTGCCATCGTTGTCGAAATCGGCGAAAGAGGCCCCGTAGGTGAAAGCCTTGAGGCCGACCCCGGCCGTCGCGGTCACATCGGTGAAGGTATTGTCGCCGTTGTTGTGAAAGAGACGGTTGCCGTCAAGCTCGTACTGGCCGCCCCGGGCGAGATAGAGGTCGATATGGCCGTCGTTGTCGTAGTCGCCAAAGACGCTGCCGAGGGTAAAGCCCGGGTCATCGATACCCTTGCCGGCCTTGGCGGTGATGTCCTCGAAGGTGCCGTTCCCCTTGTTCAGGTAGAGCTTGTTGGCGCCCCCCTTGTTGGAAACGTAGATATCCACGAAACCGTCATTGTTGATGTCGGCAAAAGCCACACCTTTGCCGAGGCCGTCATCGGCGACGCCGGCGGCGACGGAGACATCGACAAACTCCTTGGCACCGGCAATCCCGGCCACCAGAGTGAGTCCACAAACCAGCATCAGACCCATCATTTTTTTCGCCATTGCTTCTCTCCTTTTCACCAAAAACCCAGGTTAAATGCCCCAGTCGCTGCGTGAATTTACCAAGCAAAGAAAAAGTCCATAGTAATCGATAGCTTTATACCATTTCCGCGGCTGACGTCAACAACGTCTGAACGATAATCCTGCTGCCGGTCCAAGTCTTATGACGTAGAAATGCCTCGAATTGGAAGGTGTGACGCTAATATGCAATAAACAGACCCAGACAGTTCAGGCAGAAACTCGTCACCTTGCGGCGACAAGCGGTCAAAACTCCATCACAATGCCAGTTGAAGTGCCCAGCCGAGGCTGACGCTGACCAGCAAGGCCGTCAACAAGAAAACGATGACCACCCGCCGGCGGAACATCCCCCACAACGCCACGATGGCCGGCAGACTGGTGACCGGCCCCGCCAGCAACAGGGTCAGGGCGGCGCCGTGATCCATGCCGCGCTCCAGCAAACCGGCGAGAATGGGAATGATGGGAATCTGATTGGCCGGCAGCGGCAGGCCGGCAAGCGCGGCCGCCAGCACCGACCAGATATGTTTTCCCCCGACCAGAACCAGGAGCCATGATGTCGGTACCAGGGTGACGATGACCGCTTCAAGGACGATGGCGAGGAGGAGCCATTTGCCGACAAAGAGCCCGGCATCGAGGGTGCGATCGAGGATGAAACGGAGGCGGCTGGCGCGGGGGATGATGGTCATGGTCGGCACCGTCACTCCTCCCGCCTGGCCGATTTCGTAGGCGCTGGCCAGGGTGCCGTCCTCCCGGTAGAGCGGCTTGAGGCGGACCATGTCCCCGGCGAGATAACCACGCCGCACCAGCACTTCGCTGACAAGGCCGACCGTCAACCCGAGAATGGCGGCGCCGACCAGCTTGTACAGCGCCCACTCGGGGCCGAGGCCGCGATAGGTCAGGAGCAGGGCATCGGGGCTCATTACCGGCGAGGTGGCCAGCAGCGCCAACAACGGCGGGAGCGGGGTACCGAGCATGGCCAGAGAAATGATGATCGGGAGGATGCCGCAAGCGCACAGGGGCGAGACCATGCCGACAAGAATCGCCAGAAAAATCCCCAGCCAGCCGGCGCGGTTGATGGAATTTCTGATTTTCAGATCAAGGCGGTAGCCCTTGATGATCCCGACCAGGGCGATGGAAAGGAGAAAGAACCACCACATGCGGCCAATCTCGTCGCCGACGACCTCGAGCAGGCGCAACAATAACGATTCGGTCATCGATCCACGCCTTCCGCCCATGCCACCGGGCCATCGAGGGGCCGCACCAGCAACAGCTCTTCCTCGGGCAGGGTCCGCAATTTCGGCAACAGAACGTCGAGAACGCGTTCCTTCTCTTCCAGCCGCCGGGCGAGTTCAACGGCGGCCAGGGAGCCGCGCTCTTGCTCCAGCGCCGCATCGAGACGGCGATACTCCCCGGCCAGGGCAAGAGCTTCCGGACGGATCTCGACCGATACCGCGGAGCCGCTGACGAGATCGTACAAGACGAGCTGATGGCGCCCACCGTCTTCCACGGTCAGCGTCCCCGCCCCTTCGCGACAGCCGGTGGTCACGACAATGCCATCGACGGCACAGGTGGCGATGCCATAACTAGCCCGCAGGTTGGCTCCATCCACCTCGGCCAATCGGCGGCGGGCGGCATGCCCGAGTCGTCCGCCGAGGGTACTCATCGGACAGCGATGGCCGTGACGGCGCCAGATCTCCTCGAAGATCTCCAGGGCCGGAGCTGTTACTGCCGGAATTGTCGCGTCAGAACTCATAGTGATGCGGGCAATCGGTCTCGCGGATGGCGTAATAACGGGCCGTCATGTCCGGGGTCAGAAATTGCCGCACTTCCTTCAGCGCCTGCCGGAAGTGCGCCTCACTGACCATGGCGGCATCGGCCTTGATGGCATTGATGGTGGCGCGCTTGCAGAGGCTCTCGATGTCCCAGCCGACATAGCCCTCTGCCGCATCGGCCAGACGCCGCCGGTCAATCCCGGCCGCAAGATTGGGCATCCGGTTCATATAGATATCGAGCATGCCGAGGCGATCGTCAGCTGTCGGCGGGTTGACAAAAACCTTGCGATTGAAGCGTTTCTTCTCTTTGATGACCGCCTGATCGACAGTATCGATGCGATAGCACGACCCCAGCAGAGCAACCCCCGGCACCTGATTGATGCGATCGATCTGCTCAATGAAGAGTCGGGTCAGATCCTTGTCGGCGAAGGTCGGAGGAACCGCGCGCAGATTCCCCGGGCTCCACTCGTAATCGCAACCGGCACGGGGCGCCAGCCATTCGCAGTCGGAAATGAAGAGAACACAGGGGGCCTCATGGATGGCACAGTCGAAGGCCTCTACCAGCTCCGCTCCCTTGCCGAGCATCTCCTGGCCGGAAATATAGACAAAGGTGACCCCGGCTTCTTTGGCGCAGGCTTCGGCCAGCATGGTAATGCCGGTGCCCAAGGGACCCCAGAGCATGACCCCGGCGGGGATGCCGAGGTTGTGCCGCAAGATCTCTGCCCGCTTCTTCAGCGGGAGACAGACCATCTCCTTCAGTGTCTCCTTGACCTCGGCATAGCCGCCGATATCGTCCCAGCCGAGGACGGGGTCGCGAACTTCATAGAAAATGCGGCTCAGTTTCCGATGCACGGTAGCGCTTCCATTTCTTCGGGCGCACAAAAACGATCACGGCCCGAGACAAAAAAATTGGCCCTCGCGGGGCGCTGCAAACCTTCGTCCCAAGAGCAACATCCATGCCACCTTGACCCTCGCCAGGAGGCGGACTATAGTGCCGGGCAGAAGGTGAAGGCACCGTCGCCGCGGGAGGTCGTCATGCCAGCATACATTCTTGCCATCGATCAGGGAACCACCGGCACGACCGCCCTGCTCGTCGCCCGCGACCTTTCCATCCGTTCTCGGGCCACCGTCGACTTCCCCCAGCACTTTCCGCAACCGGGATGGGTCGAACACGACCCCGAGGAGATCTGGGCCTCCGTGCGCCAGGCTATCGCCCGGGTGCTGGCGGAGGGGGACGTCAGTGCCCGGCACATCGCCGCCATCGGCATCACCAACCAGCGCGAAACGACGCTGCTGTGGGAACGGGCCTCGGGGCGAGCGGTGCATCCCGCCATTGTCTGGCAGTGCCGGCGCAGTGCCGAAATCTGCCGGGAGTTACGGCAACGGGGGGTCGAGGAGCTCTTCCGTCACCGCACCGGCCTGGTCCTCGACCCCTATTTCTCCGGCACCAAACTGACGTGGATTTTTCGCGGCCATCCCGATCTGCGGCGCCGGGCCGAAACCGGGGAAGTGGCCTTCGGCACCGTCGACACCTTCTTGACCTGGCGTCTCAGCGGCGGGAAAGCCCACGTCACCGACCCCTCCAATGCCTCCCGCACCCTGCTCATGAATCTGGAGACCCTCGACTGGGATTCGCAACTCTGCACCCTCCTCGACGTCCCCCCCATCATCCTGCCGGGAATCGCCGATTCCTCGGCCATCTATGGCTACACGGCCGGCCTGGACCTGCTGCCGGACGGCATCCCCATCGCCGGCATCGCCGGCGACCAGCAAGCCGCCCTTTTCGGCCAAGCCTGCTTTGCCGCCGGCGAAGCCAAATGCACCTATGGTACCGGCGCGTTTCTGTTGGAGAACACCGGCACACAGATCGTTCGCAGTGGTCACGGTCTCCTCACTACCGTCGCCTGGCGCCTGAATGGCCAAGCCTGCTACGCTTTGGAGGGGAGCGCCTTCATCGCCGGCGCGGCGGTGCAGTGGCTGCGCGACGGCCTCGGCTTGGTGCGCACTTCGGCCGAGATCGAGCCGCTAGCGGCCTCGGTCGCTGACAGCGGCGGCGTCGTTTTCGTCCCGGCCCTCACCGGCCTCGGCGCCCCCCATTGGAAGAGCGGAGCCCGGGGATCGATCAGCGGCATCACCCGCGGGACGACCGCGGCGCACCTGGCGCGGGCGACGCTGGAGGGGATTGCCTTGCAGATTTACGATCTGGCGGCGGCGATGGAGCAGGACCGGGGCGACATGCTGAAGCTGCTCAAGGTTGACGGCGGCGCGGCCAACAACAATCTGCTGATGCAACTGCAGGCCGATCTTCTCGGATTGCCGGTGGTACGTCCGGCCACCGTCGAAACCACCGCCCTGGGCGCCGCGATGCTGGCCGGCCTGGGCGTCGGATTCTGGTCGGGACAACGGGAATTGGAGGAAAGTTGGCGGGAAGAATGCAGATTCGCCCCGCGGAGGGAAGTGCCATGGCGCGAAGATTTGCTGCAGCGCTGGCACGAGGCGGTGGCGAAGGCGTAACGGTTACAACTCGTTCAACAAGCGATAAACTTTCTGTTCCATCTCCCAAACGGCCGCCGCCGCATCTTCGCGTCCGTCTTCTTCAAGGAGCAGACGCGCCCGGTCGAGATAGCCGTGCGCCTTGAGCAATACCGGCGTCAACTGGGATTCAAGACGGATGCGGGGGATTTCTCCGACCTTTTCCTGCAGTTCCGCCAGCTCCTGAACTGCCTGGTTGACGGAGCGGAGTTCCCGCCCCGGCTCGGCCGCATCCGGGGGTGACAGGGTCTCAAGCAGAGCGCGGGCGTCATTGACGAGTTGACGGTAACGGTCGGATATGTTCATGATCTGGGCTCCAAAAACCCTGCGGGGGATTTGCATCTGATTTGAGCCAGTCATGCTAGTCATTACCCGCGAAGAACTCAAGAAAAACCTGCGCCCCAGATAAATGCCGTTCAAACGCCCCAGCCCGCGCATGCGCGGGCTGGGGCGTTTGAACGGCAAACATGATGACTCCGGGGCAGCTCGCGCGCCATACCCACAACGTAACTGTGCGCGAAGCTCGGCAGCCCCTGGCGAGTTACTCTTCCCTCGCCGATGCCGCATCCACGAACATCGCGCGCGACAACATCAGGCGTTTCACGCTGGATGTGGCATGGTATTCGCCGTAATAGTATTCGTTGTGCTTCGGGTCCATGCCGTTGATGACCACCCCCAGAACCTGAAGCTTGCGGTCGCGCAACATCTTGATGGCCCGGGTCGCCATATCGTGCGTGGTCTGATGCGCCTTGGTCACCATGATCGTGCCGTCAAAACTCCGGCCGAGCAACAGCGCATCGGCAACCATCAGCACCGGCGGAGAGTCGCAGATGATGAAATCGAACTTCTCGCCGAGGGCATCAATCAGACTCCGGAACCGTTTCGATGCGATCAATTCAGAAGGGTTGGGCGGAGTCGGACCGGCAGCGATGAACGAGAGGTTGGGGACGGGCCCGGGCTGGAGAATCCCTTCCGTTTGCCCCCCGGTCAGATAGCTGCTGAGACCGACCTTGCTGTCCATTTTGAACAGTTTGTGCAGTCTCGGTTTGCGCAAGTCGCCATCGATCAGGACAACACGATTTTCGGTTTGCGCCAGGGCGATCGCCAGATTGATGGCGGTGGTGGTTTTCCCTTCCCCCATGACCGCGCTGGTGATGAGGATCTTGCTTGGAGCCAGATCGGCTGCTGCCATCAGCAGAACACTGCGCAGTGTCTTATAGTTCTCGGCGAAAGCGGAAAGGGGCTGCTGCAGGACTATCCCCTCGATGGCCTTGCCGCTCTCCCGGCTGAGGGGGATCACGCTCAGGATCGGAGTAGCCAGGGACGTCTCGGCCGCGTCCGGGTCGGTGATCCGGTTATCGAGATAACTGCAGAGAAAGGCCAGGCCGATCCCGCCCGTCACGCCGAGCAGCATCCCGAGCAAGAGGTTCAACCCTTTGCGCGGGGAGGCAGGCTCAAGGGGAACCGTAGCTTCTTCGACGATCCAGAGATTGATCGGCTGATTCTCGCCGGTAATCCCCTGCTCCCTGAGCTTGAGGGTAAGGGCATCGTACGTCTGACGAATCGTGTCCACTTCCCTTTTCAGGGCACCGAAGCGAATGAAGCGTTCGTTGAGTTCCATCGTCTCGGCTTTGGTGAGATCAAGCTGCGAACGCAGACTCTGCTCGTTTTTCAGGGCCAGCTCATAGTCGTTCCGGATGGTCCGGACGATGCGCCGGACCTCTTGCTGTTTCTTCGACAGCAACATACTCAAATCGCCGCTGGCCTTGATCATGACCGGGTGCTTGGGGCCATACTTGTTCGTCAACTCCATAATCTGCTTTTCCGTCTGCACAATCTGCGTCCGCAAAACCTGCAACGTCGGATCGGCAGCAATAGCCGTCACCGCTTCCGCCGCCGCCGGGCTGTCCTCGACCTGCGCGACCTTCGCGTAGAGGGTTTCCAGTTCCTTGCGGCGCAGCTCGGCGAGCACCAACTGGGAACTGAGTTCGGAGAGTCTTTCGGGGGTGACGGTGATGCGATTTTCCAGAGTCACGATGCCGTTGGTCTGCATATAGGCCTGCAGTTCCTGTTCGGCCTGCTCCAGAGCTTTGCGCTCGCTCCGGGCTTTGTCGTCCATCCAGCCGAGATTGCGCCGGGTCCCCTCGATCTTCATTTTGAGAACTTCCTCGATGAACGCCTGGGCGGTGGTATTGGCCACCTGAGCGGCAAAGACCGGGTCGGTTGAGGTAAAACGGATTGAGACGAGATGGCTCTCCGCCAGCGGCGACACTTTGATGTCGGCGCTGATGGCCGTCGCCGCCCGGTCCTGCCAGCTCTGCCCCGTTGCGGGGGCGACGGCGGGCGCCTCTTCCCCGAAGATTGACTTGACCCTCTGCAGGGCGCCGGCGATCACCGATTTGACGGCAGACAACGGCGACTGCTCGGTCATGGACGCGGCATAATCTTCCGGCAAAGCCAATATATCCACGACCCGGCGGGCAACGGCCCGACTTTTGATGAGCTGGAACTGGGTCTGGTAGAATTCGGAATCGTAGGCCAGACGTGCACGCCCGGACAATTCGCCGGAATCCCCCCGTTCGATGAGGACCTTGGTCACCCCCTCGTAACGCGGGGTGAGGAGGAAGTTGGCCAGCAGGACAAGGGTGACGGTCGCGCCGAAAAAGGTGAGCACGACTCGCCGGCGCTGGCTGATCACCTTGAAGCAATCCCTCAGGTGGAGACCCTGGTTTGCTGTCGGCATGGCATGCATCCTCCCGCTACAGGTTGATCGGTATACGGTCCGGGTCACTGCTCAGAAGAAGCTCTCGGGCACCACGATGACATCCTCGGGCAACACCGCTGTGTGCAACGGCACATTTTCCAGCACCTGATCGGTCCCGTTGACTTTGCGGATGATTTTGACTCGACCTTTGGCCGCCAGTTCCGTAAAGCCGCCAGCCATGGTGACCGCCTTGATGATCGACGTTTTCTGGCCGATCCGGTAGGCGTTCGGCCGGTTGACCTGGCCGGTCACATAGAGGGTGCCGGTCTCCGCCACAAAGACGCTGTCGCCATCGAGCACAGAGACGTTCAGGGACGCATCACCATTTTCCGTCAAATCTTTCAGGTTGAGGGTAAGCAGCTGTTCCTCTCCGCTTTTAGCACTCGCCCGACGTTTGATGCTCACGCTTTCTCCGGCATTGGCGCTTAAGCCGCCGGCCTTGGAAATCAGCTCCAGAAGGGTCGAGGGCCCACTCAATTCATAGAGTCCGGGGTTCTTGACTTGCCCCATGATGATTGCCTTGCGGCTGCGGAATTCTTCAATAAAGACCGAGACCTGGGGGTTGACGATGTAGCCGTCGGCCAAGGCGGCACCCAGCATCGTCGAGGCCTTGGCGACCGACCCTCCGGCGACATGCACCGTTCCGATCAAGGGGAAGTTGATGGAGCCATCGTTGTTGACCCGCACCGTCGTGCTCAGGTCCGGATGATCATAGACGGCAATTTTCAGGACATCCCCGGCGCCGATCAGATAATTGCCGGGTTCGGCGGCGCACAGGGGCATGACTCCCAGGAAAAAAAGAAATAGCGCGATGTTGCCGACGAGCTTCCCATTCATGATTGCGCCCTTTCTGTTCCGGCCGATTCCCGGAACGCCGAGCAAACGGGGCTAAGGACTTGCGACTACAAGGCTGCGGAGAGCCTCAGATATGCCGTGTTGTTGTCATAGCAAAGCGCGGGGAAATTGGAATCACGCCGGAGAAAACGATAGCCGATGGTGACATCCAGCCATTTGCGCGGGGTATAACCGAGGGCCAGCCCGGCACGGTAATAGCTGTCCTCGCGCATGCCCACCATGCCGCCCGCGACCGTCTTTTCCCGATACTCTTCGAACAGGTACGAGCCGTCGATGGTCACTTCCAGCCGGGTCAAGAGTTTCTGGCGAAAACCGAATGACGTCTGCGTCGCCAGGGTGCCGGAGGTCGACGGGGTGTCGGGCTCATTGATCTTGCGGGTCGCCTGCAGGTAGGCCGAGCGCTTCGCGGCGAAACGGTAGTCGAGCCGGACCTCGCCGATAGGTTCTCCGTAGTCGACCCTTCCCTTGTCCCAAAAATCCTTCTGTCCGTAACCGAGCATGACGCGGCCACGCATTTTTGCGGACGCCCGCCACTCGATGCCGGCAAATGCGTGATACTCCGTACTGTCCAGAAGAAGTGCCAGATCATAGTCGATGAGGACCTGCTCGTAGAGGAGGAACAGTTCGCTTTTGGCGAATGACTTCCGGGAAAGGCGGACCGAAAGCGCATTGTCTTCTCTTTTGCGATAGGCATTATCCTGCGCATCAAAGTCGAGACGGTAATTGGCATAGTCTGCCCGGAGACCGGTTCTGGCGGTAATGGGGACATTGAGAAGGGTGTGGATGAGGTTCGCCTTGTACCGCTCGAGATTGTAGGTCTGATTGGTGTCGCCGTAGAAGGGATCCTGCTCCTCCTCATATACTTCAAGAATCTCCAGGGAGAGGCCGCGGGGGGACTGATACAGGATAAAGGCCTCGCCATGGTGGCTGGTTCGTTCCTCCTCGGGGAAACGCGCGTTCATCTCGAAGTTTGCCCGATACAGGGCATAGCCCTGGAAACGGGTCGCGGTTTCGGTACGGAACCGGGCAATTTCCAAACCGCCCGGGGTGGCGATCATGGTGTTCACCCGCAGTGGCTGTTGTCGGCTCGGCGGAGCGACCAGCCAAAGTCCTGGGGTAATGATGGTGGTGTATTCGCTCTGCGGATCGGCCGTACTGTTGAAATAGTTGTCGGTGAAGCGCTCGCCGACCGCGACAAAGGGGTGAATGTAGCCGGTCCGACCGCCGAGGAAGTCCCCTCCGGGATCAGTCCAGTCCAGATAAGTCACGACCTGCGTCCCTGCGTCCTCCGCCAGCGGAAGGGGGACCGTTTCCGCCAGAACGGTGTCGGCGGCGCGGGCGCGAAGCGGCAGGAGCAGGAGGATGCCAAGCAATGGCAGGAGTAAGTGTGTTTTCATCAGACCCGTCCACTTACTTTCAAGGGCAACTGTAGCGGCATGAGACAGCGGCTGTCCCGCGCCCACCCGCTCACGAATTCAAATCGTCGCCCGGGCAACGTCGCCCTTGGCTCGAGCCGGGGCCGCGGGCAGGGGCGGTGCCGGCTTTGTCCTGACGCTCTGCGGCAGCGTAATTTTTACCTCAACCGGACTTGCGTGGGACACGCGGTATTCCGGCACGATTTCCCGCAACTTGGCGATCAGCAATGCACTGTCCCTGATCTGCGAGGTCTGGGCCATGTTCAGGAACCACTGTTCAGAAACGTTCTCATCAATCGGTCTGGACTTGGCCACAAAAATTTTGTCGTGGGCCGTCTCTTGTATGTCCTCCCCGGCTAGGAGCAACTCCTCGTAAAGCTTCTCGCCGGGGCGCAAACCGGAAAAGACGATATCGATATCTTTATAGGGACGCAGACCTGAGAGACGGATCAACTCTTCCGCCAGTTCGAGAATCTTGACCGGCTCACCCATGTCAAGGAGGAATATCTCGCCCTTGCGCCCCATGCTTCCCGCCTGCAGCACCAGTTGGGCCGCTTCGGGAATGGTCATGAAGAAACGCGTGACCTCGGGGTGGGTGACGGTGACCGGCCCGCCCTGTTCGATCTGGTCCCTGAAGACCGGGATGACACTGCCATTACTCCCCAAAACATTGCCGAAGCGCACGGTAATGAAGTTGGTGGCGCTCCGCCTGGCCAGATATTGCACATAAATCTCGGCGGCACGCTTGCTGGCACCCATGACATTGGTTGGGTTGACGGCCTTGTCCGTCGAGACCATGACGAAACGACTGACCCCGGCGGCATGGGCCGCATTGGCGAGAATGCGGGTCCCCATCACATTGTTGCTGATCGCCTCATAGGGATGGGATTCAAGCATCGGCACATGCTTGTAGGCGGCGGCGTGAAACACCACCTCGGGCCGGTGCCGGGCGAAGATCTGGCGGATTTTCTGTTCGTCGCGGATGTCGCTCAGACTGGGAGTCAGGACAACGCCCGCGGAGCGCGCGTGCAGTTCTCGCTCGACATTGAAGAGGGGGGTTTCGGCACTATCGAGGAGGACGATGCCGGCGGGAGAGAAATTGAGCACCTGGCGGCAGATTTCGCTGCCGATGCTTCCCCCGGCCCCGGTGACGAGAATGCGCTTCCCCTTGAGGTAGCCCTGGATTTTGTCGACATCGAGCTCAACCGGCCTGCGGCCGAGCAAGTCTTCGAGCTGGACATCCCGCATATGTCGGACCGATACCGCCCCTTTGATGATCTCGCCGACGGTGGGGAGGATCTTTGATTCCACCCTCGCCCGCCGGCAGGCCGCGACGATGGTGCGTAATTCGCGATAGCCCACCGCTGGCTGCGCCACGATGACTAGGCCGATATGCCTGCTCCAGCAAGTTTGCACCAGGTCTTGAGGAGCCCCCAGAACCGGCACCCCCTGGTAATTCTCCCCGAGGCGCTCCGGGTCACAGTCGAGAAAACCGATTACTGTCATGTTCAAGCTGGGAGTCTGGCGGATTTCCCGGGCGATCGTCTGTCCTGCCGCGCCGGCTCCAACAACCAGAACCCTCCCCCCCGCCTCCTTGCCTTGTTTGAACGTTCCGCTGACCGTTTCCATACCGATACGGGCCAGCACGCGCGCACCGCTGATGGTCAGAAAACAGAAGAGTCCATCCAGCACGAAGACGGCGGGGGGGATGTGCACGTATTGACGACCCGCCAGAACATACAATCCCAAGAGCAGCAGCGAGGCGGACAGATTGGCGTTGACAATCCTGAGCAGGTCGGGCAGGGAAATGTACTTCCACCCACCGGAGAAGAGGCCCATCGTCCAGAAGATGGGAATCTTGATCAACAGCAGTAACGGCAGGATGGTCACGATTGACGCTTGGTAAAGCAGGGGGATGGTCCCGTCAAAGCGCAGGGAGAGCGCACCGATATAACTACAGACCACTGCCGTCATGAGGAACAAAATGGTCATCAGCATTTTTGTCGGGTTTTTACATCGAAGGCCTTCAGCGAATTCTGCCATAGTCGCCACCTTATCGATATTAGTTGTCAATAACGTTAGAACCGAATTGTGCCTCTTCAATAACCGGATAGGTGGAAACAAGGTCGAATAAGGTTATAAAGATTATTAACCTGAAAGTTTCAGGGCTGAGCGCATTCCTGTCCCGCTCTTGCAATGACGCCCCGAGACGGCGCAGAGACTGCCCGGGGACGGCAGTCTCTGCGCCTGTTTCAGCCCGCATGCGGGGTATGCGCCCCGGGCAAGACGCGACGAGACGATTACGGGGTCAAGCCCTCCACCATCGGATAGGCCGCCGCATCTAAGCTCGCCCATTCCTTGGCGGATCCGCAGTAGTTGGCGACCTGAGAGTAGCCCATCAACCGGGCAAGAAAATAGATGAAGGCACTTCGCTTGCCGACCGAGCTATAGACGATGACTTGTTTTTCGGGGGCCTTGGTGAAGCCGTGGGCTTCGAAGAGCAGTTTGAGGTCGTAGTAATTCAATACCGACTTGTCGGCGTTATAGCACGCGGTGTAGGGCAGGTTGATCGCTCCGGGAATATGGCCGGGGCGGGTAGTTTCTGCGTCCGGCCCCGCGTACTCGGGTTCGGTACGTGCATCAATCACTAGCACTGACCCATCTCCCGCATCGACTATCGCCTTGACCTGATTCTTGTCGACAGAGATGGCGGCAACGCCCCCTGCATCAAAAACTTCAAAGGCAACTGGAGTGATCGGGGGATGAATCGTGGCAGCGGTTTCCACCGGCCTGAGCTGGGCAAGCCACTGATCCCATCCGCCATTGAGAATGGAAACACTCGTACAGCCCAGGTATTCGAGCAGCCAGAAGAGTCGGCCACCGGCACCTTGCGATGCCGTCGTGTTGTCGTAGATGACGATCTTGCTTGTCCGGGTGATGCCCATGGCGCCCAGCTTCGCCTTCAGTTCGGCGATAGGCAGCAAAACGTTGTCCTGCCCTGTTTCGGTAAAAGCATTTGGTGGGGCGAAGATGGCGCCGGGGATATGTCCGGCGTTGTAATCGGCCAACGAATGCCGGGCATCGAGAATGATCACCTGCTCGGTGGCAAGAGTGGTGGCAGTCGACAGGAGACTGGCATTCGCAAAGAGGGTGGTTTCACCCGTTTGTGCCGGCGGCGGCGGGGCCTCGTCTACGCCGGAGCCACCACACGCGGTCAGCAGCGCGGCAAGGAGTGTCGTCAGCAGAATGGAGAGTCGCCGTACCCGATTTTTCCTCATCACACATCCTCCTTTTGGTGAGACGCCTCCTCCGCGAACTCAAGTTTGGCGTGCGCGTTGCGCTCCCTGCTTTTTCAGCGGGGCCAATCGAGTCAGGATTTCGCCCTTCTCTGCCTCAGACAACGTGTTTGATTTTCAACGCTTGACCAAGTCCCGGAGCTGTCATGGGCAATTACTGTAATTGCCCATTGGTCGAAAGATTCGACTTATGCGTACTGGTGGCAGTGAACTTTGCCGCGATAATCGCCAGTTTCATCCGGTTGGGGACACCGAACTTTTTAAACAGGTGATTGCAATGGGATTTGACCGTCTGTTCACTGATAAAAAGCTTTTCGGCGATGCTTTTATTGCTCTCGCCCGAGCAGACATATTTGAGGATTTCTTTTTCTTTCTTGGTCAGACTGATTTTTTTCTGTTCTTGGTTGAAGTTCGTGAGAATGCTGCCGATGGTTTTGTGGTCGATCCAGAATTCACCGGATTGCAGCTTCAATATGGCCTTCTTCAACAGTTGCGAATCGCCCATTTTCGGCATGATCCCGGCGAGCCCCTTGCTGATCATCTCCTTGAGTTCGTCGTAAAGAAGAGGATTCTTGTCGTTGTCGCTAAGCAGCAGTATCTTGGGATGACCCGTGCCCAGAACAGCTTCGAGGAGGCTGCAGCATTCCGGGTGATCGGTGACGACGATATCGATGTTGTTCTTCCTCAATAGCGCCTTCATGTCGTCATCGTCGCAGGCGATGCCGACAATCTGATAGTTGACAGAATCGCTCAGGAGCCGGGCCAGCCCTTCGGCGAAAAGATAGGTGCGACCGAAAATCACCAGATTGACAGACATGCTGACCTCCGTTTCGTGGGCATACGCCAGTCGGGCACAACATCGGCATTATGATTTACTAATGCATTAGACTTTTATTACGATTCCACAGGATGTCAATGCAACTGTCGAATTAATTGAGGTTCTTTGGCGGCCCGGCGGAAAACTTTACCGACCGCTTCCGTCGTCTCGCGCATGTCGGCCTCGCCCGATGTCGGGTGGACCAGAAACATCAGACTGGTGCGACCCAATGTCCTGGCCACGGGCAGATGGCTGTTCTGGCACAACATTCTGTTTGTAAAGGCTTTTTCACGACAAATCTCGCTGCAGCTGCCGCTGAGGCAAGGAATCCCCTCGGCCACAATGGCCTCGATGATCTGCTCCCGGGTCCAGCCGTCCCTGAGGAGTTCCGGACGAATGAAGGTGTAGTACTTGTAGTAGGAATGTCCTGCTTCGAAGGGAGGCTCGGTCACCCGAAGGGCGGGTATGGTCTTGAAACCTTCGGTCAGGATGGCGGCGTTGCGTCGGCGGCAGGCGATCCAGCCGGAGAGACGGGGGAGAGTGGCCCGGCCGATGGCGGCCTGCATTTCCGTCATCCGCCAGTTGGTGCCGAAGGATTCGTGGAGCCAGCGAAAGCCGGCGGGATGCTGGCGATGGTAAACCGCATCATAGCTCTTGCCGTGGTCCTTGTAGGCCCAGGCCCGCTCCCAGATGCCCCGGTCATTGGTTGTCAGCATCCCCCCCTCCCCGCCGGTCGTCATGATCTTGTCCTGGCAAAAAGAGAAGGCGGCGACATCGCCCAGCCCCCCGACTTGCCGCCCCCGGTAGCTAGCGCCATGGGCCTGGGCGCAGTCCTCGATCAGTTTCAGCCCCCGCTCGTGGGCCAGAGCGAGCAACCCTTCCATGTCGCAAGGCCAGCCCGCCAGATGCACGGCGATAATGGCCCGGGTCCGGGGTGAGAGGACCTTGCGCACGGTGGCGGCGGTAAGGTTCTGACTCTCCGGATCGACGTCGGCGAGAACCGGTATCGCGCCCCGCATGACCACGGCGCTGGCCGAAGCGATGAAGGTGCGGCTGGTGGTGACGACCTCGTCGCCCGGGCCGATGCCGAGAGCGTAGAGAGCCAGTTCCAGGGCGACGGTGCCGTTGGCCACGGCCACCGCATAGCGACAGCCGCAGAGTTCGGCGAACTCCTGCTCGAACCGTCGCCCCTCTTCGCCGGTCCAGTAATTGACTTTCCCGGAGTGCAGCACCGCAGCCACGGCAGCGATCTCCTCGGCCTCGAAATGCGGCCACGGCGGCCACGGCGCCGTGCGTGTGGGTGATGATTGGCCCGGTGCCTCGCGAAGGGGGAGCCGAGACCGGGCATATTCAGACCGTTGACCGGGCAGTAGCGACATCTCTGGATCCTCCTGTTTTCACGGCGTGGCCCCAACTAATTGCGGCTCAGGGCCGACTGACCCAACTCACCACCATACTTCCCTTACCCATTACCCGTGCACCCTGCCAGAGGAAGACATACGCCGGATTGCGCCGGGAACGCATGTTGTTCGAGGTCACATACTCCGGATCAACGGGGGTGGTGGTTTTGCCGGCGAGGCATTTGAACCCGGCCCGATGGAGAAGACGGTTCAACGTTTGCGGGGTGAAACCGTGCAGGTGATGCGGCGGGGGAACGGTCGCCACCCGGTCGCGGACGCCGCCCAGCAGGAGGCGCATTTTCGTCGGGAGACCGTCTTCATTGGGGGTGACAAAGAGGGCAACGCCGCCGGGGGCGAGGAGACGCCGGATCATGCGCAGATTGTCATAGGGGTCGGGGAGGTGTTCGATCACATCGCGCAAGCGAATGAAGTGGAATGCTCCTTCCGGCAGACCACTTTGCAGCAGGGGGACACAGCGCAGGTCGACCTGCAACTGTTGCCGCCCCGCCGCGATCAGTTCCGGATCGATATCGATACCCGTGGCCTGCCAGCCGAGATCGGTGGCGGCACGCACTGAGGCCCCGGAGCCACAACCGACTTCGAGATAGCGTGGGGTTTGCAGGGTCTGCCCGGTCAGACGGGTAATTTCCCGCAGGTGCCCGAGGAGTTGCTGGGTTTCATGTCGCAGGATCTCCGGCGTAATGGTCTGATGCATATACTGGGTGTATTGAAAATCCTTGGAAACCTGCGAAAACTCCAGGGTCGGCTCAAAAAACGGCGCCGGATTGACGTAGATCACTTCGCATCGGGCGCATTTGCCGATGGACCACTCACCGACCGACGAGAGCTTGATGTAGTCGTCGGCACCACAGACATTGCAGGAAATCGGTTGTTTGATCATGACGTCGCTCCTTTTGCACTCTTGTAGTTGAGGTTGGCCGACCGGCGTTGCCAGGGTTGTCGCCAGCGGGCGAGAAGGGATCCGCAGGCGCTGGCGAAACCCTGCCGGAGTAGATGGGCGATCCGCCGCAGGAAGGGCCGGAGGTCGTGCCAATCGAGAATGGCAAAGACATGGGGGTGCAGGTAGGGGCGGAGATACGCACCCACGGTATAACGTTCCCGGGTCAGATAGATGGCGCTGTAGCCAAGATCGCGACTGAGATCGATCCAGTAGACCCCCTTGCGGTAATCGGAGGCGACGGGGAGTTCTCCCGCGACCAGATGGCGATAGTGCAGCCAGGGGAAGTTGGTCCCGCAGCGGACGGCGAGGAGGGTGGAGAGATTGTGACGCGCGTTGACCTCCATGAGCTTGTAGACGCCGCTGCGCGCATCCTTCTTGAACTCGGTACAGGCGTAGCCGGAAAAACCGATGGCGTGCAGGATGGCGCGCCCGGGCTCAAGGACTTCGGGAATCTCCCGACTGAGAACGACCCGGGGCGAACCAAACCACGGGGGCGCATTGCGCACGTGAGCGGCGGTGAACTCGGCGACGGCAACACCGTTCCAGGCATAGGCGTTGTAATTGACCACCTGGCTATCGTCACCCGGGATGAGTTCCTGGAGCATGATCTCCAGTCCTGCTTCCGCGGCGCGTTCGCAGACGTCGAGGAGTTGTGCGGGCGTATCGACCCGAAACATCTTGCGCTGAAACCGTTCATAAAAGAGATGGCTCTGGCACGGTTTGACCAGACAGGGGAATTCGCCCGTGCCGGCGTAACTTTCGATCTCGTCCCAGGAGTTGGGGACCAGAGTGCGCGGGGCCGCCACGCCGCTGGACTCGGCCAGGGCGTAAGTCAGCTTCTTGTCGATGCAGCGCCGGGTGACCGCCCAGTCCGGGCAGGCGACGATGAAGTGCTCTTCGAGCACGGCTTTGTACTGCGAAGCCACGGTCAGGGACTCGTCGGAAGTCGGGAAGATCACCCCTCCGGCAAACCGCGCCGCGCTGCCGAGGAGCAGCCCGATAAATTCCTCCGTGTGCTTTTCCGGATGGGGGGCGCGGAGAGCGACGGTCACATGGCGCGAGCGATGGGCCATGTCGCGCTCGTCGTAATGCACCACCACGATCGGCACCCCCATGGTCCCGAGGGCACGGGCCACACCCAGCGCCATCGTATGTCCGGACAGTATGATTGCGGGTCGCATCAGCTTGGCTCCTTGCCGGGTCGCCGGTGACGGTCAGGGACAGCGGTAGTACGCCTTGATCCCGTGTTTCCGGAAGTAGCTGAAGGCGCTTTGCATCCGCTTGCGAATGACCTCGGGCGACACCTTGTCCTGTATCTCGGAAGCCGGTGTCCCCTCCTTGTCGTGGTAGGGAAAAACCACCACGGAATTGAACTGGGCCTGGCGGACCATGTCGAGGGTGGCGGAAAATTCGCTCTCGGATTCCGAGGGGAAGCCGACAATCATCTGGGTCTCGAGATTCATCTGCGGCTGCAGTTGTCTGGCCTTGCGCAAAATTTTCTGGAGCTCGCCCGCCGTGTGCTCGCGCTGCATAAGCTCAAGAATCCGGTCGCTCCCCGACTGCACCGGGCAGAGCATGCTCTTGACCAGCCGCGTGAAGGGCTGTTCAAGAAGTTCTCGCTCGTACTTGATGAGAAATTTCGGGTGAATTTCCTTGATGTGAAAACTGATGTCGGTGAGCTTTTCCCCTTTCCTGTCCCCATCGTCGAGGGATAGCCGCAACGCCCGCAGCAGGTCCGGGAGGTTTCCGCCGTTATCCAGGCCATAACAGCCAGGGTCGTCGCCGAGGATGCTGAAATCGCGATAGCCCGCCCGCAGTCCCCGGCGCAGTTCGGCGACAACGTCCGAAACCGGCTTGCTTTTCACCGGCCCGACGGAGCGGCGGATGGCGCAGTAGCTGCATTTGCCGTGACAGCCGCGACAGACAAAGAGAAACCAGCTCTCCTGCGGTTCGGAAAGCAGATCCTTCAGACGATTCACCCCGGACTGGGCGGTTTCGGCGAAGAATTCGCGATTGAACAGCTCGCCGCTCTGGATTTTGCGTTTGAGGGACTTGACGATATTGAGATTTTTTCTGGTGACGAGGTTTTCTTCCGACATTTCGGCGTATTTGACGACGTCATGGTCGAAATAGCGGTCGATATGCTCGATTTCCCGCGGCGCGATTTTGTGAAAATCGGCAAACTCGCGATACCTGTCCGAAGCAATGTCCGGTAGACACCCGAAGACGACGATCTCCCGGCCGAACTTGCGAAAAAAACGCAAACGCTTGACCGAGTCATCTTCTTCCTTCTTCTTGAAAGCACAGGTGCTGACGAGGATCCGGTCGGCATCTTCCGGGTTTTCCACCAGGGCGTGGCCATTGGCCTGCAGGTATTTCTTGATCGTCTCGATATCCAACTGGCGCCGCTTGCATCCGGCTTCTTCGACATAGATTCGCGTTGTCACGAAAGCCTCCTTTTTTCGTTGCCGGTCTTTACCAGGCAGGCAATCCAGTGATTGGTGATGCTCCGCAGGAAGGAAAAAACCTTTTTTTTTCCCATGGCGAACAACGCGTCGCTGAACCGCATCGAGAAGGGCAGCGGGAGGAATTCGCGGCGCCACAGGGTCAACGGGCCAAAACTGACGTTGCAGCTTTCCACTTCCGTCAGGCCATGACGGCGGTACACCATATCGATCGTGGCAGGGCGGTATCTTCTGATCATCTCGGCGCTGAACTTTTGGGTTCTTTGCGGGACCGCAACGATAGCGCAGGTCAATCTTCGCACTGCCCGCAACGGCATCCAGACCAGGTAATAATAGGGATCGCAAATCTTGCCGAGCATCAGCCAGTTGGGGAGGGCCATGATCACCACCCCTCCCGGCTTGGCGACGCGGGAGATTTCCGCGACGGCCGGTTCGTCTTCCCGCAGATAGGAAAGGACCCCGACACAGCAAACGATATCGAAGCTTTGATCGCGGAAGGGGAGGCTTTCCACGTCGGCCTGGATCCAGGTGACGTTCTCGCCGACCTCGTTTCTGGCCTGGGTCAGATGGCGCCGATTGATATCGATCCCGGTCAGGCGACAGCGGTGCGCGGCGAATGCCCCGAGAATGCCCCCGGGGCCGCAGCCACATTCGAGGATGCACGGATGATCCGCCGTCGCCGCATACTTGTTCAGCAGCTCGACCACCAGTTCCCGCCTTTTGCGCATCTCGAAGCTGAAGAAACGGCGCGGCAGCGCCGGCGCGTAAACCTCCTTCCACCAGCCATAGTCGGCGTCGAAGAAATCGATGATCCGGCGGTTGTCGGCCACCGGCTTGTTTGCGTCAGTGCCGAGCATGATCGGGCCTTGTCTGCTCCACCGGGGGCGGCGGCATCCGTCGCGGGCAGGTGGTGCTGCGGTACAGGGGGAAAAACTCCTCATTGACCTGCCCCGTCGCGAGCTGCATCTGCCGGAAGCGACTATTGAGCCAGCCGTAGTGATCGTGGTCGACGACCAGACGGCAGGTATGAAATTCCGCGGTCGTCCGGGAAAATCCGGCTTTGAAGCGAAAGAGGGAATCGTCCCGCCCGCCGACCCCGCCGCCCAGATGAAAGATGCTCTGGCCGTTGTCCCTGGCCCAATTCCGCACGTGATCGAACATGAGCTTCGAGGGGGCCAGGGGCAGATATTTTTCCGCCGTGCCGCCAAGGTGGTACTGAACGATGCCATTGACCGCCGTGAAGAGACCGGCGGCCGCCACCTCGTTGTGCGGCGAAAGGATGGCGCAGAGATGGAGTCTGGCGCCGAGGGCGGCGCACAGATCACGAAAATAGGTTTCGGAAAAGTGGTAGAAGGATTCGGCGTGCAGACGCTCCATGGTCGCCTCGTAGACGGCGACAAAGGCCGGCCAGTCCTCGTGGTGGTCGAGCCTGGCCTGAAATCCCTTTTGGCGCAGCGCGGCGATTCCCCGTCGATGGTTTTCGCGAGTGGAACGCCAGAGACTCTGGCGATCGTCGTTGAGGTCGATCCAGACCGTCTGGCCGTGGCGGACGACGGCGCCATGCTCGCAGAATTCGGCCAGAGGACTCGACAGCAGTGGATGGAAGCGCAGGAAAACCGAGATGATTTCCGCGTCCCGGCTGCAGCGCAAAAAGGCATGAAGCAGGCGACATCCCCGATGCGCTGTCGCCGTCGGGGAGAGCAGCGGCGAAGGATAGCCGTAGGGGCTGCTGGCGTCGCGCCAGGTCGATCGGCCACCGAGTCCGTCAGGAACGCGGCGCAACAGCAACGGGATCAGCAGGGCCTGCGACCCCTCCCGCGCCAGAAAAGCTGCTGCGGTTCCACCCTCGTGCCGCGCGGCGAATGCCACATATTCCGGCAAGTGATAAAAGTCATGTGGCATTTCGGCAAGGCACTCGGCCCAGCGCGGATCCGTGACCGTAATAAATTCGGCGTTCATCGCGTCCCTCCTAGACCGGCATTGGTCTGCAACGCGTCCCCGGAGTGGATGTTTTTATGCATCCGGGCGTAGCGCTCTTGATCGAGGTCGGTTTCCACCTCGTCGGGGTTGGCGGCGGCCCCCTGCCGGGACAGGACGGCGCGAACGGTCAGGAGCAGAATCTTCAGGTCGAGAATGATGGATTGGTGTTCGACGTACCAGACATCGAGGGCGAGACGCGCGTTCCAGGGGAGAAAGTTGCGGCCATGCACTTGCGCCCAGCCGGTGATGCCGGGGCGCACGTCGTGCCGCCGCCGCTCCCGTGCGGTGTAATACGGCAGGTAGCGCATCAGCAGCGGCCGGGGGCCGACCAGACTCATCTCTCCCTTGAGCACATTGAACAGTTCCGGTAGTTCATCCAGGCTGGATTGACGCAAAAAAGCGCCGAACGGAGTCAGGCGGGCGCCGTCGGGCAAAAGATAGCCGGCGGCATCACGCGCGTCCGTCATGGTGCGGAACTTGAGGATCGCGAAGGGGCGCCCATGCAGGCCCGGTCGCTGCTGGCGAAAGAGGACTCCCCGGCCCAGCTGGTTGCGAATCAGCCAGGCCAAAGCCGTCAGCAGTGGTGCCAACAGGAACAGCAGCAGGACACTGACGATCAAGTCAAACAGTCGTTTCATGGAGGAGTCCCAGTGATTGAAGAATGCTGCGGTTGACCTCGCGTACATCGAACTTTGCCTCGGCCAGGCGGCGGCTGGCATTGCCCATGGTGGCGACAGACGCCGGATCGTGAATGAAACGTTCCATGGACGCGGCCAGTTGCACGGGATCGTGAACCGGAACCAGATAACCGTTCTTGCCGGGCTGGACGGTTTCGCGGCAGCCGGGGGTGTCCGTGGTAACGATCGGACGCCCCATGGCCATCGCTTCGAGGATCGAACGCGGGATCCCTTCGCCGTAATGGGACGGCAGCACATAGACGGAAGCGGCGGCAATCGCCGGGCGGACATCGCCAATCGTGCCGAGATAATCAATCCAACCCTGGCTGACCCAGTGGTCAATCTCGGCGACCGGTACACCGCGGCTGCTCTTTTCAAGCCCGCCGACAAGATAGAATTTAGCCTGGGGATAACGTGATTTGAGTTGCCTGGCCGCCTCGGCGTAGTAGCAGATTCCTTTGGCACGCAGCAGCCTGGCAATGAGCAAAAAGGAGGCATTGGCGGGCAAGGGAGCAGGCACATAGTAATCTAGATCGACGCCGGAGCCGTTGATCAGGGTCGGATGATTCGAGGTCGTAACGATGCCATAGTCGATAAAGAGACGCAGGTCGTCCGGATTCTGAAAAAAGACGACCCGATTCGAACGGAGTCCGAGCCGGTAGAGCGATTTGGCCAATTGACAGGTCAGGCGCTGCCATGGCGTTGCCGTGCTGAAACTGCTGCCGCGTCCGGTAATCATTGAACTGATGGTGCCGACACGAGCCAATGTCGCGCCGAGAGATCCATAGATAATCGGCTTGATGGTGTAGCTGAGAACGACATCGGGACGCTGGCGCTGGAAAAGGCGGGTCAGGGACCAGAGACTGTAGAGGTCCTGCAAGGGGTTGAGACCGGTTCGGTTGAGGGGCAGTCCCTGGAAGCGGACACCGAGCCGCAGCAAATCGTTGCGGAGAGCAGTCGACCCATTGGGTGCGCAGGCCACAACTTCATGACCCATTTGGGCCATATCCTCGAGAAGGCGCCCGCGAAAACCGATCAGAGATTCCGCCAGACTGCCGATTAGCATGACTCTAGCCATATGCAACTCGCCGCCAGGACAGGATGCCAGTTGGTGCACTCTAATGTTTAGTTGATTTTAAAGGACTAGTCCCGTGCGACAATTCAACGTCGGCATGAATCAAACAAAGAATAAGTTTGATGGGCCGCATGGACTAAAGTTTGAATTTCAGTCACGCCCCGAACCCGGCCGAAATACGCCGGCACAGGCAGGGTGCGCGTCGGCAGGAAGGGCATTGACGGGGGAATGTGGCCGATGGCAAAGTTGGCCGCAGTGAAGCTTCGGAGCCCTGGGCGAGAAGATAAGGAAGGCGTGCGGGGTGCGGCAGAAGTGGTTGGGCTTAACAGCTGCGGCAGCGGCAGCAACCACAACTTCGGTTTCCCCTCCCGCCACTGGCGGCAGAAGGCCTCGGTTGGACAAACACCACCGCCGGTGAAAACAAAATCAGTACGTTGCTGCAGCGGCCCCTGCTTTTTTCTTCCCCCCCATGGTGGCCGCAAATAGATCGAAATAGAGTTTTTCGTAACTGGCGACAACCGCCTCCAGGGAAAACTGTTCGCGTATGCGCTGACGCCCCCTTTCGCCGAGCAGCCGGCGCTGACCCTCGCCCATCAGGGCCAGGTGCTCCCAGGCGGCGGCCAGGGCCTGCGGATTTCGCGCCGGGACCACGACCCCGGTATCTCCAACCAGCAGCGCCGAGTCACCGACATCGGTGACCACACAGGGGACCTGACACGCCATCGCTTCGCCGACGGCATTGGGGAAACCTTCGCCGAGGGACGACGACGTGGCGATATCGACGGCCGAGAGCAGCCGCGGGATGTCGTCCCGGCGGCCGAGCAATGAGACCTTGTCGGCAAGCCCTGCCTGCTGAATCCACTCCACCAGTATCCGGTTGTCCCACTGCACCTCATCCCCCGCCAGCAAGAAACGCAGACCAGGATATCGGGTGGCGAAGCGGGCCGCTGCCTGGATGAAGTTGCGGTGATCCTTTTGCGGGTGGAAACGCCCCACCAGTCCGATGACCAAGGTTTGCTCGGCGATCCCCAACTCGTCCCGGATCTCCCGGCGAGCCTGCGTCTGCCGGGAGAGTTTCCCCAGATCGAAGCCGTTGGGGATGACCTCGAACCGGCGCTCCGCATAACCGAACTGCACATGGCTCTGCCGGGCGGCCTCGGCACAACAGATAATCTTGGCCGGTAGCCATCCGGACAGGTGGGCGCAGGCTTTGGCCGTCAGCAGGGTCGTCCGGCGATTGACCTGCGGTTCGAGGTTGCTGTGGCGGATGTTCCAGACCACCGGCGCCCGTCCGGCCAGGCGCGCGGCGATCCCGCCGAAGAGGTCGGCGTGATAGAGCCAGGTCTGGATGATATGGGGGGGATCGGCCCGCAGTTGCCGCACCAGACGCAGCAACGCCAGCGGTCCGTCGAGATGCGAGCGCACCCCGAGAACCCGTACCGGCACCTCGATCTCCGCGAACTGCCGGGCCATCGGCACCTGATCGATGAGCGTGGTGACGACCGGCTCGAAGCGCTCCCGGTCGATGCGGCCGAGAAGACGCAGCAGCATGTTCTGCGCCCCTTGGGGAGCGAGGGAATTGATGATGCAGTGGAGCCGGATCCTCATGTCTTGCCATCCCAGCACGGATGCGGCTTGGCCGTTTCAAGGATTGGGTGGGAGGAAGTCCATGCCGGGGGGAAAAAGAACCTTAGATAGTCCTGAAGTATCCGGTCAACATGGTAGTTTGCGGCCCGCTCCATCAACCGCATTTTGCTTGCAGCAGACGGCGGGCAGGTCAGGAGCGACACCATGGCCGCCGCCATCGCATCGGTATCGCCGATGGCGACAAGCGGTCCGAAGTTGCCCTGATCGAGGATTTCCGCCGGCCCGCTGGGACAGTCGGTGGCAATCACCGCAGTGCCGAGGGCCATCGCCTGGATCAGCACATTGGGCAGACCTTCATGGCGCGACGACAGGACCAGCAGCCGCGCCTGGCGCATGTAGGGGAAGGGGTTGGGGACGAAACCGGGCAGGGCGACGGCCTCGCCGAGGCCCAGTTCCGCCACCAGTTGTTGCAGAGCTTGCCGCTCCGGGCCTTCGCCAAGGATCATCAGACGGCACTCCAGTTGACGCCGGACGAGGGCGAAGGACTTGATCAGGGTATCAAAATCTTTCTGCGGCGCCAGCCGTCCGACCCCGAGAATCACGGGTAGTGCGCCGGAATGGAACCAGGGATGCTCGAGGGCAGCGTCGGCCATGGCGAGAAGGTCCCGGGTGACGACCGGGTTATTGATGACTTTCAGCAGTCGCGGATTGAGCCGCAACAGCGCCTGCAGATCGCTGGCAACCCCTTCGGAGACGGCGATGATGCCGTCAGCCCGAGGATAGATCAGCCGGGCCAGTGTAACGGCTTTCCAGGCCCCCCAGGGCGGGAGGGTCCGTAGCGTTTCCGACAGAGTCGCAGCTTCGCGCACGAAGACTCGTACCGGGGAGCGGGCCAGCATTCGGGCGAGAAGAACCACAATATTGGCCCGAAACGGCGTGGACAGGAAGACCTGCGGACGATGGGCGCGCAGGTAGCGGACCAGGCCGGGGAGACAGGTAAGCACGCGCCCCCTGGCGAGATCGATGATACGGACCTGCGCCGCAACCTGGGGCAGATACGGTCCAGTGGCGTTGGCGAGCAGGAGATCGACCCGGAATCCGGCATCGAGCAGCCCGCCGGCGAGATTGAGCATGGCCCTCTCCGCGCCACCACCACCGAGACTCGGCATGAACAGGGCGATATGCTTGTCACCCGCCGAGGGGTCAGGCCCGCAGGCGCTCACGGGCTCCCTGGTAGACCGTTGCGTAAAGGTATCCACGTGTACTCTCCCAGGCGTCGGAAACCCGCCGCGGTTCGATGGAAACGCCCTGGATCTTATATTCTTCGGAGAAGAGCGCCAGAGCGCCGAGCCAGGCCACGGTTTCGTCGAGCATATTGACACTCCGGGTGGTGGCCTGCGGCCAGATACGTGCCAGCCACTTCAGACTGTCGGGATTGAACAGGTTGAGTCGCTGCAAGGCGTCGCTTTTAAGGAGACTCTGCATCGGGGCTCCGAGATCGTGGCGCAGCCAATGCCCGTATTTATGACTCAGTTTTGTAAACTGGTCCGCCACCGGTGGCGCCCCGTCGAGAGGCAATCCGTTCCGCGCCCACGGAATTTCTCCGACCTTGCCGGGCAAAGTCGGTAGCAACCGGGCGTAGTGGTGATCCCCGCGTGTCTTGAATTCCAGACTCCACATCAGTGCGCAGGTTTCCGGCGCGGTAAAAAGCTGAAAGAAAGGGATATGTTCCGCTATCAGCGCCAAGGGACCCTGGTTGCGGCGGCGCATGTAGTGCAACTGCTGTTCGATCTCCCGATACTGCGCCTCCGTGCGGTCGGGAATATGTGCCCGATAGCCATAAATCTCCCGCTGCAATGCCCGGTCAAGGCCACTGCTGACAGCGGTGCGCAGGAGTCCGAGTTTGTCCACACGCCGTGTCAGCAACGGTTTGAGGTTCCAGACCCGCTTACCGGAGAATTCGGCGCGCCCGATGCTGTCACCATAGCTGCCGGCGACTATGGCATCGATGCCGTCGAGACGCAGAACCTGGCTCATGGCATGGAGATGAAACGGGGCAAACTCGGCACCCATTCTGGCCCCCAGGTGAATGTTTTCCCAGAGCTGTTCCGGTTCCAGTTTGAGACGAACCCAATCCCAGTCGTAACGTCGGGCAATTTCCTTGGCGTAGACGATATCGCGACAGTCGTCCAGCCCCCAGGTGATGGCGATGACGTCTCCGCCGTAGTCCCCGGTTTCCTGGAGTTCGCGCAGCGTGCCGGCGACAATCCTGCTGTCCAGCCCGCCGGAGAGCAACAACCCTATCCGTTTACGCCCCGCAACGTAACCGAGCATCTCCCGGTGCAGGGCCGCCTTGAGTTCTCTGGCGACCGCTTCCGGCTCACGCTCGGCATTGCCATGGCACGGGACGCCGGCATACCGCCAGCCGCCATTGCCGTCGGGGGCGCCCAGCCAGGGGCTCCGGCGAATCCCCTGTACCATGGTGGTATTCCCGGGCAGATACCCCTTGCAGAGAAAACCGAGAGCGCCCAACGGATCGACTTTGCGCTCGACCGGGGACATCGTCTGCAGGATGCCACCGATCCCGGTACTGAACGCCGTCGGTTGCCGGACATGGTAATACGGATAGAGACTGCCGATATGGGCATAGGTATCGAACCAGGATGCCGCCGGAACCGTGACGTCATGTAACATCGCAACCTCCTTTTTTCGCGTCCTCCTTACACAACAGCCAGGGCAGCAAGCTTGCGCCGCAGTGTCGGGTGCCGACTCATGCCCTGCCTGAGAAAATCGAGATAGGTCTGCTCTAGCCGCCGCACCGCCACCGGCATACTGAAGGTCCTTTCGACCATAACCCGCGATGCGCCGCCGAACTTGCGGCGAAGCGCAGCATCGCTTAACAGCAGTTTCAACTTCGCAGCCAGTGCCCCGACATCGCCGCGGGGGACGACGAAACCATTAACCCCCTCCGCGATGACCTGCCCCAGGGACGTGCACTGCGTGGAGATGATCGGCCGCGACGCCCGCATCGCTTCGAGGAGGGCATTGGGACACCCCTCCGAATCACTGGTCAGGACGACGACGTCCATGACTTCATAAGCCGCCTCGACATCGTCACGCTGGCCCAGCATACGGACACAGTCATCGAGCTGGAGCGCGGTGATCTTGCGGGCGATATCTTCACGCGCCGGGCCGTCGCCGATGATCCAGTAGTCGGCAGCGACCCCTTCGTCACGCAGCCGCGCGGCGGCCTGCAGGAACAGGGTGTGGTTCTTCACCGGATGGAGCCGCGCGACCAGGCCGATCACCGGGCGGTCCCGTTTCAATGCCAGGTAGAACGGCACTTGCCGTGCCAGCACGGTTCGATCCAGCTCCAGGTCGAGGCCGTTTTCCACCACAGCCACCGGGCTGAAGCGATTCAGGTACATTTTGTCGAGGGCATACTGCTTGAGTGCCTCGGAGTTGACGATCCAGCCGGCACAGGCGAGGTTCATCCCCGAATAGACGAAAGGCCAGAGTCCGTTCAAGCCATCCTTCCCCAGCAGACCGCCGAGCACCACGGGAACTCCGACCACCAGCGCCGGCAGCCGCCCGTAGAGATTGGCTGACGCGGACCAGGCATGGACCAGGTCGAAACGCTTGCTGCGCATGAAGTTGACCGCCTCGCGCAAGTAGGCGTTGCGATTCCAGGTCGGGCGCCCGAGAAATCTGACCGGTACACCCTGTCGTTCGAGTTCGAACCTGGGCGGGCCGACCTTGTGATTGTAGTAGATCACCTCAAGGTCGAAGAGCGCCGGGTCGAGCCGGGGCAACATGCGGGCGGCCTGCATCTCCGCCCCGCCAACGCGGAGGGAGCCACAGACGACAAGCAATTTGATCGGTTCGGCGCAAGACATTTACGCCCCCTGCATGGCAAAGCGTTTTTCCAGGGTCGCCACCGCCAGAATGCAGCCATAGTTGAAGGGGGCGAAGACACTGGTGAACTGCAGCGCCAAAAAGATGAAGAACATGACCAGACCTTCTGTTCGCATGGTCGCCGGCAGCTGTTGGTTGAAGGCAAGCGAACGGGTCCGGACCGTCACCCAGACCACCCATGCGGTATAGACCAACGCACAGAATCCGCCGTAAGCCAGATGCAGCCAGAGAAAGGCGCTGTGCGGCTGCAACCCCTCCAGCGTGTAGGCATTCGGCGTGCCGTAGCCGGCCATCAAGGTGTCGACCATGTCCTGGGGAGCGGTTGCCCAGTAATCGACGCGACTGCTCTCCAGCCCGAGACGGAAGAGGAACCCGCCCACTATTTCCATAATTTCGGCACTGAAGATAACGGCGATCCCGAGGATGAGCGTGGCGAGCAAAACGGCTTCGAGCTTGCGGGCCTGGGTGCCCAGGACCGTCACCAGATAAACGCAAAGCCCGAAGGCCAGCAGAATCAAGCCCTGGCGGGACAAGGTCAGCAGCACCACTCCCATCAGGCCAATGGCGACAATCATGATGCATGCTGAGGCCAGACGACCGCAGCGCAGGCCGAGGAAGAGCAAGGATATTCCCGCGATCAGGGCGATCTGAGCCAGGTCGTTGGGGTTGCCAAACATCGTCCCCACCGTGCCGGATTCGAGCCCGAGGCGCTTGACGCCATGCATCCCCGAGTAATAAGTCCCGCCAATGGCAACGGAGAGGAAAACACACCCGGACAAGAAGAGCACGCAACGGAGGTGGGCGCCTTCGTCGCGAACGATGTAGCACATCATGAGCAGGATGCTCGTCCAGTAAAGCATGTCGCGTGGGACCAGATCGACCAGGTAGAGATCGACGACTGTCGCAATGAGGCTGATCAACGCGGCGAACATGACACTTGCGGGAAGGCGTTCCTGGCGCGCAAAGACGATGGCGAGCGTGGCGACACCGGAAAAGAGAATGATCGCGCCCGAAAGTCCGACAACCTTCAGCACTCCCAGCTCGTTGCCGAAGACCCGGGCGCCGAGGGAGAGATAAAGAAGAATCTCTACCGTCATGCGGAAGGGCCGATCAATTAGAGAGGGATTGCTGTCTCGTTTGCAGGGGAGCATGATCAGGCCCTCCCTGGCAGGAACTTGCGAAAAGTGACACGGATGATGCTTTTGACTTCCATCGGACCGCACCAGGTGAGCCAGGCAAGACACATCAGGACCGCGATGGTACCGCCCAATCCGAGACTGGCAACCACGTTGTCGATAAAACTGAGAGGATATAACGCGGCAAAAAGGAGCACCCCGAAGAGCCCCGGGCTCCTCAGGACATCGAGGGGTGGGACCAGAGCACATTGATCGAAGAGTATCCGGGCCAGAGGTATGCAGCCGATGATGAAGCCCAACGTCATCGCCACCGGCACGCCAGTCACGCCGAGGAGGGGGATAAGGAGCCCATAGGCGGTCAGGGTAATAGCGACTGTCACCAGATATTGCGTCGCAAGGTGGCGTGCCGAGACCAGCCGGAGCGCGGCTTCGCGTAATAACGTCCAGAACGCTACGGCAATCAACGTCATCCCGAAAGCGGACAGAAGTTGACCATCTGCAGCATATTTTGCTCCCCCGTAAAGGGCCAGGATCGGCTTACCGAGGGCGCAGATGAAGAAGCCCAACGGGATGAAGACAAAGCCGATGACCGCCACCGACTGGCGATAAAATTCCGTCAATTGTGGCCGCCCCTCGACCAGAACTTCACCGAATTTCACCCCCATCCGCACAGCAAACGCCGTCATCGCCGTGTACAGGTTGTCGTAAAGACGTTTCACCATATGGTAACTGGCCAAACCTTCCGGACCGAGGAGAACCGCCACCAGCGGCCGATCGGCTTGCATGGCCCCCGAGCGAATCCATTTCAACGTCCAGTAGCCGCGACTTGCCACGATAATCTCCCGAAATGGCATCAGTTTCGCGCTGAAGCATTGCCTGATATCCCAGAGACCCATGCCCAAACCGACAAGAGTCCCGAAAAGAAAACCGTAGTAGAAGCCTGTCTGACCCCAAGCGAAGAATCCGAGGACGCAGAAGACTCGCTGCACCAGCGTCGTTCCAACATTGATCAGCGCCCTGGCATGAAATGTCTGCAAGGCAACCTGAACGTGACCAACCTGCGCCCGCAACGCCATGAAGAAAGAAATCACGACGGCGAGCAGGACCAGTTTCAGATTGGCATTGTCGACAAAGAAATAACCGACCACAAAAGGCATGGCCGCGGCCCAGACAATACACGTAAGCAAAATACCGAGGGTGCGATAGACAAAGACACTGGAAATCAGCCGGTTGGCTTCGTCCTGGCGGCCATTGGCATTGAGCCCGGCGACATCCTTGATCAACAACGTGCCCATACCCAGTCCACCGATGACTTCGTTCCATGAAGAGAAGATCGTCAAGGTGGCGTAAATGGCCATCTGCTCCTTGCTGAAAACCCTGGCGAAATAAGCCAGAAATACGATGGAAATCAGGGCCGAAGCAAATTGCGACGAAAGTATGCTCGCCGAAGATTTGATAATTTCCTTGTACCTTGACAAAGAGATTCCTCCCGCCGTATCAATTCGCCGCCCCGCCTCATTCTTCTTGTCTGTCAATAAAGATTACACAGCAGGGCTTGCAATCTATTACCGAAAGGTCTGACAATTTTCAAAAGAAGTTTCCATTTTATTTGGAACTAAAGTATGAATTTTGGATTTTTCCGGAGAGTGATCTCTGTCATCGCTGGTCAGGACAAAAATACCCGATATATAAGTGATGAATTCGAATAGGGAAAGGGCCTCATGTCATCGTGGCGGCAAAGGATAACGACCTGGAGGGCCTACTGGAGAAAGCCTCGTTGGCGGCTGGGGGTTTTCGGATTGGCAGCGCTTGTCGTCACGGGGCTGAGCAGTCCCCGGGGGATTCCGTTTGTCGGGCGGGAAACGGTCTGGTCCATCGGTATCTACTCAGGACCGACCCTCTTCGACCTGCAGCCACTAGCCAATTGCACGAACCCGGTACTCACCGCCGAGGACATCGACGATGTGTCGGCACGTTACGTGGCGGATCCGTTTTTGTTGCGTCACGGAGATGGCTGGGTGATGTTCTTCGAGGTCTTCAATCGGGAGAAATGGCGCGGCGAGATTGGCTTCGCCACGAGCCGCGACGGCTGCTCCTGGCGCTATGGTGGAATGGTTTTACAGGAACCTTTTCATCTTTCTTATCCGCACGTCCTGCTTGTTGATGGCGAATATTTCATGATCCCCGAGTCGGGTGCAGACAAATGCGTGCGCCTTTATCGCGCCAGGGATTTCCCCAGGCAGTGGGAGTATGTCTCCACCCTGCTGGCCGGCGAGGCATTTCGGGACAGTTCCGTCTTCCATCGTGACGGAATATGGTGGATGTTTACATCCATTGAGAAATCAGAGCTGCGACTCTACTATGCCGATCGCCTGACGGGGCCGTGGCGACCGCATCCGCGCAATCCCCTTATCGCCAACGATGCCGGCGTTGCCCGCGGCGGGGGACGCGTCACGACGCAGAACGGGCAGCTGTTTCGTTTGGCCCAGGACGACCACCTATCGTACGGGCGTCAGGTCCGGGCATTTGCGATCACCGAACTGAGCAAGGTGAATTATCGGGAAATCCCGGTCTCGCACTCTCCTGTCGTCGTCGCCGGCAACGCGGCCTGGAATAACCTCGGCATGCATCAGGTCGATTGCCAGCCGCTGACGAACTCGACATATATCGCCGCCGTGGACGGGTTGACCTCCTATTTCCGCGTCGGGTTGAAGTACTGAGACGCAGCTGTCTGGCCGTTGGGAAATTGTGTCACCTGAGTTCCAGCGCGACAGCCATTTCCTGCAAGACTTCCTCGATATTGCTGTAGCTATCACCGTCGGCGTCGCCGTTGGGATCGATCGGGGACAGCAAGCCAAAATCACGCCTATGCGTTGTGGGCCATGGCCACTCCGGCCGAAACCGATTGGTGACCCGGCCACGGCGCTCCGCCAGCTCCCCGAGAAAGGTTTTGTCAACCTGGTTGCCGTGCACCGTCTTCCGCTCGGCGGGACGAGCTCCGACCGTAGCCGCCAGCAACGATTCAACCTGGGCGGCCGGAATAATGTTGAAGGCGTCGAGAGGGACGGGCGGAGCAGACTGCAGGGCGAAACCCAAAGACGGCGCAAGAAGGCGCCCGCTGGACTGGTTGGTATTGGGGCCGCTGGTTGGGGCGTAGATTCGTGAACCGGCCTGGAGGTCGGCTCCGGCCATCGCCGCTCCGTCCGGACGGTTGTCGGGGCCGGAGAGGAAAACATTGCCCGCCAGGGATAGTCGATCCGGGCCGTGGACTGAACCGATGGCCATATGCTCGCGGCCACTCACATTATAGAAGAGGTTGTTAAGCAGATTGACCGTGGTGCCGCCGCCGAGCCGCGGTTGTCGTTCGAGGCTGTGCATGACGATATTGCGCAGCAACGTGATGTTGGTCGCCTTTGACCCGATCAGGACACCATAATGCCCACCGGCTATGAGGCAGTTACTGATCGTCATGTTCTGCTCGAACCGGTTGTCGTAGCCAGGGAAGATGGCGAGATTTTCGTCGTTGGCCCAAGCCAGTGAACAATGGTCAATGACCACATTGAACGGCCGGTCACTACGGTTGGGCTGAATTGATATGCAGTCCTGGTCGGCCAGTGCCGGGTTGGCCCGAATGAAGAGATGCTGCAAAAGCACGTCGTGGGTGTGAATGCGCAGGCCAAAACCTTCCAGGATGATGCCTGGTGCTGGTGCCGTCTGCCCGGCGACGGTCAGGAACGGATGCCGAACAACCAAGGGGCTGGCCAATTCGATAACGCCGCCCACATCGAATACGACGATGCGCGGAGCCTTGATCTCGGACAAGGCTTCGCGCAGGGAACCGGGACCACTGTCAGCGAGATTCGTCACTCTCACGATGCGCCCCCCCCGCCCAGCCGGCGTCTCCGTGCCGAATCCAGCCGCGCCTGGAAAGACCGGAAGGGCGGCACTCACCCTGGCTTGGCTGAGAGACAGGCAGACGACCATGCCGACAAACAGGGCTCTCCATGCAAACAGGGAAAAAATTTTGACCATGTTGTTCACAGACTGTCATGCCTTTCCAAGCCATTGAAGCGAACTGAATCCGAACGACTGTACATACCGAATACTCCACCTCCACGCAAAGTCAAACGGCTCTTGCCGTCAGAACCAAATAATATGGCCCTCCCCGTGAGCGGGGAGGGCCATGGTCTTGCTTCAGTCAGAGACCAGAAGTTACTTGCCTTCGACCTGCAAAGCCATCCGGTAAAGGACTTCCTCGATGTTGGTGTAGCCGTTGCCGTTATCGTCGCCATTCGGATTGGCGGGAAGGAGCGGATCGATATCGCGGGTCGAGGCAATCGGCTTGTCGCTCCAGGCCGGTTGTACACGATTCTTCACCGAGCCACTTCGCGTCAGGATTTCAGAGATAAACCGCTCATCGACGCTGTCTCCATAAGTTGTACCGCGTTCGGCGGGGCGAGCGCCGGCGCTCGTGGCCAGCGTGGCCTGGAGACTCGTTACCGGGGTGATGGTGATGCCATCCAGGGAGACCGGCGGCGTCCCAACCATGTAGGAGGTGATCCCCGACGAGGTGATATTGTAGCTGGAAGTATTGGCATGGGCACCCGACACCGGCACGTAGATCTTGGATCCGGTCTGGATGCTCGAAGTACCGAGTCCCGGGACACTGGTGCGACTGCTCGGTCCAGCGACGAACGAGTTTCCGGCATAAGAAACCTGATCAGGGCCGTAGGTCGAACCGACGGCGGAGAACTCGTAGGCGCCGACGTTGTAGAGGAGATTATTGACCACGTGGGCGTAGGTCGCCCCGCCCAGGCGTGGCTGACGTTCCACGGTACTCAACACGACGTTGCGCAGGAAAGAGACACGCGTCGCATTGGAACCGATCAGCACACCATAATGCCCTTCCCCGACCAGGCTGTTGCTGACAGTGATGTTCTGGTCGGTCTGATCGGTGTAGCCGGGAAAGATGGAGATGTTTTCATCATAAGCCCACGCCGTCGAGCAGTGGTCGACCACGACGTTGTAGGGACGGTCGGTGCCACTCGGCTGAATCGAGATGCAGTCCTGGTCGACCAGCGTAGTGTTACCGCGGAAGAAGAGGTGCTGCAGCAGGACGTCGTGGGTGTAAATGCGCATACCGTAACCGGACAGGGTAATTCCGGGAGCTGGGGCGGTCTGTCCGGCGATGGTCACGTACGGTTCGCGAATGACCAGCGGGCTGGTCAGGTTGATGATCCCGGCCACTTCAAAGACGACGATGCGTTTGCCGGTAGTATTGTAGAGGGCTTCCCGCAGCGATCCGGCACCGGAGTCGTTAAGATTGGTCACTTTGACGATTTTGCCACCACGTCCAGCCGGGGTGTCGGTACCGAACCCTTCGGCCCCCGGGAAAGCCTTGACCGGGCCGTTGACTACGGGCGGCGCAGGCGTGGCTGCATCGTCATCCAGAATGGAGAGGATTGATTCAGTCACCGCGCCGAGAGTGGCGCCGGCGGTCGGCGTGCTGAGGATCACCTTGAAGCTCTCTTCGCTCTCCTGGACGCTGTCGTTGACGATGCCGACACGCTCGGTCTTCCACGTTTCGCCATTGACAAAGATCAGGCTTTTCTGGCTGACGCCGACATAGTCCTCACCGTTGACCGCCGTCCCCAGGGCGGTACGGAAGTCGACTGACACCTGGCCGTCGCTGCCACCCACACGGTCGATGGTGACGTCGACATAGCCGCCATTCTCGCTGACGGTATGGGCGCCGACGGCAAATTCGAAGCTGCCGGGTTTGGCGACCGCAATATTGACGGTAACGGGAATGGCGGAAGAAACCTTGCTGTTCCCCGCCGCGTCATAAGCCTTGGCGGTCAGGCTGTGGCTGCCGTTATTGGCGCTGGTGATGGCCCAGGCGAAGCTGTAGGGGGCGGCACTGTCGGTCTCCTTGAGGGTGGTACCGTCGTAGAGTTCGACCTTGGTGACAGCAACGCTGTCCGCCGCAGCAACGGCAACGGTCACCGTCTGCGCGCTGGTATAGGTTGCGCCGCTGGCCGGGCTGGTCAGGGAAACGGTCGGAGCGGTCACATCCGGCACCGGAAGATTGATGGTGACGGCCACGGCGGCGGAGACCTTGCTGTTTCCCGTCGCGTCGTAAGCCTTGGCGGTCAGGCTGTGGCTGCCATTATTGGCGCTGGTGACCGCCCAAGCGAAACTGTAGGGAGCGGTGCTGTCGCTGCCAATCAGGGTGGCGCCAGCGTAGAACTCGACCTTGCTCACCCCGACGTTGTCGGCAGCAGAGGCGGCCATGGTGAGAGGCTGGGCACTGAGCAAGGCGACCCCGCTGGCCGGACTGGTCAGGGAGACGGTCGGGGCAGTCGCATCGACCGCGATCGTATCATTGTCCCGAAGGGTGATGATGGCGCTGGTGATGCTGCCGAGAGTCGCCCCGCCGGTCGGGGCCGAGAGGAGGACCTTGAAGGTCTCGGTCGGCTCAATCACCTTGTCGTCAATAATTCCGACACTGACGACCTTCTGCGTCACGCCGCTGGCGAAGCTCAGCGTGGACAAGGGCATCCCGACATAATCCTGGTCGTTGACCGCCGAGATCAAGCCGGTCCGGAAACCGACGGTTGCGGCACCGGTACTGCCTCCGACCCGATTGATGGTGATATTGACTTTGCCCGCCCCTTCAACGACCAAGTAGGTTGAGGCGGAGAAGGTGAAGGCGCCGGAAGCCGCGTGGCTGGCCGGGGCGGACAGGACCAGGAGCCCGGTGATGGCCAAGAGGGTACAGGTGAGGTTGCTGACGAAACGCTTGATTGTGGTGATATTTTTCACGATGATTCTCCTTTGTCGGTGTTGCCTCTGTTTTCTGTCTGAAATTTTTTGCGGGTTGAATATTTTGCAAACAATGAAATGCCCGTATTCTTGGCCAAAGAAGACGGGCATTATCGGTAGGGGAATACGACGCCAGACCGAATAATCCTTCACCTTCTCTTCGGCAGCCCGACTAACCACACATGTGGTCTCGCGGCTTTGCGTCGCCAGGTCACCCTGGCTTTGCCCTTTCGGAGTTATAGAAAATAGATTCTAGGTCATGTCATCCTCTCTACCGCGCACGCTATATGTTGCATGGTGCGCATTTTTCATATACTTAATTGCCGCCAATGGTGACAGGCATGGTCTTGCACAATCGCCGTCACGACACAAGAGCAGATTGCGTGCCAAAATGTAAATTTAAAAACTTAATCTAAAGTTCCAATTAAATATTTACATCCGCTATTATTTTCTCAAACTTTAGTATTATATTTTCTGCAAACTAATTAGTTCATGATAATTTGCGACTTGTATCGGAATTTATCCGTGAAGTGTCATTCTCGATATAATCAATGATCACAACATGTTAGCAAATTGAGACGAAAAATGCCCCCTGACGGCGTGTTTTCGCCGGCTCGTCGAGACGAAAGAAGAGGGCTGCGCTTCGGTCCGCTTCCGCGTCCGGGACAACCCCATTGACTTTACTTCCCCCCTGCTGCTACGGTGTCGCTGCCCTAGGGGAGTGAGACACTGAGAGTTCCGCAGCGTGCGGGACGACCCTTTGAACCTGATCCGGATCATACCGGCGTAGGGAAGCGGCGCTACCAACCGTGAAGAGCTTTTTCTTCCGCTTTGGGGCCGCTTTTACGCGGTCCTTTTTTTATGCGCATATTCCTCAATGAAGAACCGCGTGAAGCCGCCGCCGGAACAACCCTGTTCGCCCTGCGCGACGAGGTGCGCCCAGGGGCCGACCTCCTCATCGTCAACGGCTTTCCGGCCGCGGTCGACGTGCAACTCGCCGAGGACGACAGAATCGTCATGATCCGGCGCGGTGAAATCCCTTCCGCCGACGAACTCGAAGCACTCATGGCCGCCCGCCACACTCCGGGCGTTCATGCCCGGCTCAAACGCGGCACGGTCGGCATCGCCGGCTGCGGCGGTCTCGGCTCGGCGGTAGCAGTCGCCCTGGCGCGGATCGGGGTCGGCCGGCTCATTCTCGCCGATTTCGACGTCGTCGAACCGTCCAACCTCAATCGCCAGCAGTTTTTTGTCGACCAGATCGGACTGCCCAAGGTCGATGCCCTCAAGGCGAACCTGGTGCGGATCAATCCCTACGTCAAGGTGGCGGCCTTTTACGGCCGCCTCGAGCGCGACAATATCCCGCAGGTTTTTGCCCTGGTCGACGTGCTGATCGAAGCCTTCGACGGCGCCGAGCAGAAGGCGATGCTGGTCGAGACCTTTCGTGCCGCCTGCCCGGAGCGCCCCCTCATCGCCGCTTCGGGACTGGCCGGGCATGCCGCCTCCAACACCATTGTCACCCGTCGCGCCGGGCGCAATTTCTATCTCGTCGGCGATGGCACGACTGCCGCCGCTCCCGGTCAGGGCTTGATGGCCCCGCGGGTCGGCATCGCCGCCCACCACCAGGCCAATGCCGTGCTGCGGCTGCTCTTGGGAGAAGAACCGGAATAGATCAAAATTGGAAGGACCGACCTATGACCATCATCGTCAACGGCACAGCGAAAAGTGATCCTGCGGCCGACGTCGCCGGGCTCCTGACCCAACTCGGCCTCGACCCGGCACGGGTAGCCGTGGAATACAACCGCAACATTCTGGCACGGGAACGCTTCGCCGCGACGACTTTGGCCGACGGCGATGAACTGGAAATCGTGCAGTTCGTCGGCGGCGGATAAAATTTATCGTAGGGGCGACCCGGCGGGTCGCCCTGGGCGCTGACAAGCATCGCCCCTACATCACAAAGGACATTCCCATGGACCCCTTGATCCTCGCCGGACGCAAGTTCACCTCGCGCCTTCTGGTCGGTACCGGCAAATTCTCTTCCAACGCGGCGATGGTCGCGGCGATGGAAGCTTCGGGCTGCGAGATCGTCACCGTCGCCCTGCGCCGCGTCGACATCGACAACCCCAAGGACAGCATCCTCGCCCACATCGACCGGCAGAAGTACCTGCTGCTGCCCAACACCAGCGGCGCCCGCGATGCCGAAGAAGCGGTGCGTCTGGCCCGTCTCGCCCGCGCCGCCGGCTGCGAACCTTGGGTCAAGCTGGAGGTCACCCCCGACCCCTTCTATCTCCTCCCCGACCCCATCGAGACCTTCAAAGCCGCCGAGATTCTGGTCAAGGAGGGATTTATCGTTCTCCCCTACATCAACGCCGACCCGGTCCTGGCCAAGCGCCTGCAGGAGATCGGTGTCGCTACGGTCATGCCGCTGGGCGCCCCCATCGGCACCAACAAGGGGCTCAAAACCCGCGAGCAGATCGCCATCATCATCGAGCAAGCCATCGTGCCGGTGGTGGTAGATGCCGGTCTCGGCGCCCCGAGTCATGCCGCCGAAGCGATGGAGATGGGCGCCGACTGCGTGCTGGTCAACACCGCCCTGGCCGTGGCCCGCGACCCGGGCGCCATGGGCGCCGCCTTCAAGAAGGGAGTCGAAGCCGGGCGGGAAGCCTATCTTGCGGGACTGGGCGAACAGCGCCAGCAGGCCGAGGCGAGCAGTCCGTTGACCGGTTTTTTGCACAGATGATAGGATCCGACGGATCGGACCGATCCGTCGGATCAATGAGGACCTTTATGCCCTTTTACGACGAAATCAGCACCTACGACCCGCAGCGCCTCGAAGATGAAATTCTCGCTAAAACGTCCTCCGAGGTCGAACGCGCCCTGGCCACCCCTCATCTGCGTCTGGAGGAGTTCAAGGCCCTCCTCTCGCCGGCGGCGGCGAACTACCTGGAGCCGATGGCGCAACGCGCCCATCGGTTGACAGTGCAGCGCTTCGGCAAAACCATCCTCATGTACGCCCCTCTCTATCTCTCCAACGAGTGCAGCAATGGCTGTCGCTATTGCGGTTTCAATGCCGGCAATAAGATGGCGCGCCGCACCCTGACCCTGGACGAGATCGCGACCGAGGCGCGGGTTCTGCATGAGCGCGGCTTCCGCCATCTATTGCTGGTCACCGGCGAGGCGCCGAAACTGGCGGACAACAAATATCTCTGTGCCGCCGTCGAACGCTTGCGGCCGCTCTTCTCCTCCATGAGCATCGAGGTTTACCCCATGGACCGAACCGGTTATGCTCAGGTCGTGACGAGCGGTGTCGACGGGCTGACCCTCTATCAGGAAACCTACGATCCTGCCCTCTACGCCGAGATGCACCCCTTCGGCAAGAAGCGCGACTACAACTTCCGCCTCGCCGCGCCGGAAGCGGCCGCCGCCGCCGGCATCCGCCGCATCGGCATCGGCGCCCTCCTCGGCCTCGGCAAGTTCCGCAACGAAGGCTTCTTCACCGGCCTCCATGCCCTCTATCTCGCCCGTCATTACTGGCGTACCCATCTCGCCGTCTCCTTCCCGCGCATGCGCCCGGCCGACGGCGGCTTCCAGCCCCTCCACCCGGTCCCCGACCGCGACTTCGTCCAGCTGATCTGCGCCCTGCGCCTCCTCCTCCCCGACGTCGGGCTGGTCATGTCGACCCGCGAGAGCGCCACCCTGCGCGACCATCTCCTGCCTTTGGGGATTACCCAGATGAGCGCCGGCAGTTGCACCTCGCCCGGGGGGTATGCCGAGCACGACGACAGCGGTCAGCAGTTCGTTATCGACGACGATCGCAACCATCGCGAGGTCGCCGCGATGATCGCCCGCCAGGGCTACGAGCCGGTGTGGAAGGATTGGGATCCGGCCTTTCACCTGTCGGATTGATTTTTTAGGGGCGCGGCGGTGCCTCGCCCTGGGCAACCCACCGGGTTGTCCCTACGGAGACCCATGCCAAGCGTCGATTTCTCCCTCTACCTCATCACCGACCGCCACCAGCTGCCAGCGGGCCGTACCCTGGGGGAAACGGTGCGGGCCGCCCTGGAAGGCGGGGTACGCGCCGTGCAGTTGCGGGAGAAAGATCTCGCCGCCGCCGAACTCTACCCCCTGGCGCGTGAGTTACGTGCCCTCACCCGCGCCTTCGGTGCCAAGCTGCTGGTTAATGACCGCGTCGATATCGCCCTCGCGGTCGAGGCCGACGGCGTCCACCTCGGCGGACACTCCCTGCCGATCGCCGTCTGCCGGACCCTCCTCGGCCCCGACAAGCTCCTCGGCGTCTCCACCCACCGCCTTGGCGAAATCGACGCGGCCGCCGGTGCCGGGGCCGACTTCGTCACCTTTGGCCCGGTCTATCCGACCCCCACCAAACTCCCTTTCGGCCCCCCCCTCGGACCAGAAGCCCTGGCCGCGGCCTGCGCAACGACGCCGCTCCCCCTCTTTGCCCTCGGCGGGATCGGCAAGGAGCAACTCCCCCCCCTGCGTCTGTCCGGTTGCTGCCGCGTCGCCGTGATTTCAGCCATTTTGACCGCCCCCGATCCGCGATCCTCCGCCAGCACCCTTCTCCGCCTCCTTGCCGATTAGCGCACCCATGTTCTATTTTTCAGATAACACTGTTTATTTTTAAAACTTATTTTCACTTTCTTCGCAAAATTACTGTCTTACGCCTGCCGCGCACCCCCCCCCAGCAGAATATTCCCTTATATTCCCTTACCTTAGCTCGACTGACCGCCCCCTTCCCGCCCCCTTCATCCGCCTCCTGACTCTTCCGCTCCGCACCGTTCTAGCAAAATTTACCATTTAATTGCGAACACTTATGTATTTTCATCACATGCGTGAAAGAATCTTCTTGACAAAAATGAAACGTTATTACATTTTAACGCGCGTTTGGGACCAGCTTTTCACGCGAAGAAACACCCGTTCTTTCCCGCAAACAGCAGCATTTTTCAGTCTTTCCGGACACTCGGGTCATTACAGCGCGGCCCGTCATGTCCTACTTTCAACACAAGGAGCGCGCAATGGCACAGAAAACGTACGACTGGGCGGCCATCGCCAAGGACCCGCGGTTCATCGAACTGCACGAGAGAAAGACCCGTTTCCTCTTTGGCTGGTGGATTTTCTCCACGGCCTACTACTTCCTGCTGCCGATCGGCGCAGCCTACGCCCCGGACCTGTTCAAGATCCAGGTTCTCGGCCGCGTCAACTTCGGCTATGCCTTCGCCCTCTCCCAGTTTTTCGTCTCCTGGGGTCTGGCGATGTACTACGCCAAGGTGGCCAATCGCGATTTCGACCGGATGACCCGTGAACTGGTCCAGGAACTCGGTTAAGAGAGAGGATAATCAATCAATGAAGAAGCTCATCACCATCCTGGCTGTGGCCTTGCTGGCCACGCCGAGTCTGGCTCTGGCCGCCAACACCCTCAAGGCCAACCCTTACGTCACCCTGCCGATCTTCGGGATCATCATCGCCGTCACCATGGGTGTCGTCATTTGGTCGGCCAAGAAGACCAAGTCGGCCGCCGACTTTTACACCGCCGGTGGCGGCATCACCGGCACCCAGAACGGCTGGGCCATCGCCGGCGACTACATGTCGGCCGCCTCGTTTCTCGGCATCTCCGGCATGATCTCCCTCTATGGCTATGACGGCTTCATGTACTCGGTCGGCTGGCTCGTCGCCTACATCACCGTCCTCCTCATCGTCGCCGAGCCGTGCCGCAACGCCGGCAAGTACACCCTGGGCGACATCCTCTCCTTCCGCACCGAACCGAAGCCGGTTCGCGCCGTCGCCGCCGTCGCCACCGTCGCCGTCTCGACCTTCTACCTGACCGCGCAGATGGTCGGCGCCGGCAAACTGATGCAGCTCCTCCTCGGCATCCAGTACACCTACGCCATCGTCGGCGTTGGCATCCTCATGGTCGGTTACGTCGTCTTCGGCGGCATGACCGCCACCACCTGGGTGCAGATCATCAAGGCCGGCCTCCTCATGACCGGCGCCTTTGTCCTCTCGATTCTGGTCGCCATCAAGTCGGGGATGAACCCGATGCGCTTTTTCGAGGATATCGCCACCAGCCCGTACATTATCGATCATGTCAAACTGCTGCCGATCTACCTGCGTGAACTCGAAGGCGGCAAGGCAACCCTGGACGCCGGCCAGCGCTTCCTCGAGCCGGGGCTGTTCCTGACCAACCCCCTCGACCAGATCTCCCTCGGCATGGCCCTGGTTCTCGGCACCGCCGGCATGCCGCATATCCTCATGCGCTTCTTCACCGTGCCGACCGCCCAGGCGGCGCGCAAGTCGGTCATCGTGGCGATGTTCATCATCGGCTCCTTCTACATCCTCACCACCCTCCTCGGCTTCGGCGCCGCCATCCACGTCACGCCGCAGGGGATCCAGGCCGTCGACAAGGGCGGCAACATGGCGGCGATGATGTTGGCCCAGCAGCTCGGCGGCGAGTTCTCGCCCTTCCTCGGCGACCTCCTCCTCGCCTTCCTCTGCGCCGTCGCCTTCGCCACCATCCTCGCCGTCGTCTCGGGCCTGGTTCTGGCCGCGTCCGCCGCCATCGCCCATGACATCTACGTCAACGTCATCAAGGACGGCCACGCCGACCAGCACGAGCAGGTCATGGCCGCCCGCATCACCTCCCTCTGCGTCGGCACCGCCGGTATCATCATCGGCATCGCCGCCGAGAAGCAGAACGTCGCCCATCTGGTCGCCCTGGCCTTCGCCGTCGCCTCCTCGGGCAACTTGCCGGTCGTCGTTCTCTCTCTCTTCTGGCGCAAGATGAACACCGCCGGCGTCATCGCCGGTCTGGTCGTCGGCACCATCGTCTCCATCGGCCTGGTCATGGTCTCCCCCAACATGACTTACCCGGAGAAGGTTGCCGACAACGCCAAGAAGGCTTACACCAAGCTGGAGGGCGACATCGCCGCCGGCAAGGTTGCGCCGGAAGCGATGGACAAGACGGTCAAGACCATCGAGGTCAAAAAGGCGGAAGAGACCGCCAATCGCGGCGGCACCTCGATGCTCGGCCTGAAAAAGGAACTCTTCCCGCTGAAGAACCCCGGCATCGTTTCGATCCCGGTCGGCTTCCTCGCCGCCATCCTCGCGGCGCTGGCTTTCCCCAGCCGGCGTTCGGAAGAGATGTTCGACGAAGTCTATGTCCGCCAGAACACCGGCCTCGGTATGGCCAAAGCGATCGACCACTGATTATTTGCTCAGCTTTGTGCTAGGATGGGGAAGGCCTTTGGCCTTCCCCATTTTTTTACCCCGTCATCTTGCCACGAGGAACCCAGCAATGCCCCAGCGCCGGACTGTGCCCTCTCCCCCACGGGCATTTGTGGAGCAGTTCCAGAGGCAGGTCACCGACTTCCTCAGCCGTCTCGATCGCCCTGAAAGCAGTCAGCTCCTCGCCGCGCTGAAGGTCCATACCGAGCAGGAAATGGCGGCCATCGCGGCGTTTGAAGGCCGCCGCGCGACGTACCTTGAGGCGATCGCAACGACCAGTGACTACCCCGGTTTGCGCCGCCTCGAGGAGGCCCTGGCCACCCTCGAGGCGGAGCGTTTCCTCCTCTATCGCTCAGTGCCGGGGCTGCACCATGGCTGCACCGAATACCGCGATCGCCTCGCCGCCCGCACCCTGCAACTGGTCGAGGACGAAGTTGCCGTCCTCGGCCTCGGCCCGGCGCCGTGCCGCTATGCCCTGGTCAGCATGGGGAGTGACGGCCGCGGCGAGCAGACCTTGATTACCGACCAGGATTACCTCATCGTCCATGAAGACGGCAATGCCGTCGTCGATGACTATTTCCGGCGCTTTTCCGAACTTTTGGTCGAGCGTCTCGCCGCCGTCGGCTTCAAGAAATGCACCGGCGACATCATGCCGTCCAACCCGACCTGGCGCGGCTCCATCAGCCAGTGGCGGCAACGTCTCAACGCCATCGTCCGTTATGAATTCGACGAATATGCGAAAAACCTCATGGACCTCATCGTCCTCTCCGACGCCCGCTACGTTGCCGGCGACCGGACCCTTGCCGAGAATCAGATCGAATCGATCCGCGAGTTCGAACAGGGCTATTTCCAGGTCATCTGGGGGATGGCCAAGGCGGCGGCAGAGATGAAGGTCGGGCTGAGATCCTTCGGCCGCATCTGGACCGATCCCAAGGGGGAATACAAGGGCCTGTTCAACGTCAAGCTCCTCGGCTGGGCGCCCCTGGTCATGAACGTGCGTATCCTCGCCGTCAACCTCGGCCTCGCGGCGACCAGCACCCTGCAACGACTGGAACTGCTGGAAGAACGGAAGAGTCTTTCCCCGGGGAGTGCCGCCGCCCTCCGGGAGGCCTACCATGTCCTCACCCGCCACCGCATCCTGCTGCAGATCCGCTATCTCAAGGGGGAACAGACGGAGTCCTATCACCTCGACCCGAAAAACCTGAGCAAGGACGAGCGCGAGGAGTTGCGTCAGGCCCTGGTCAGCATCGAGGAATTGCAGACGGTCATCCGCACCAATTTTTCCATCCTCTGAGCGGCCGATGAAACAACCTGGAAAGGACGACGCCATGACCGCCCCGAAGCCGCCACAAAAATCGTTACTGGCACGCATCTTCTCCATCGAGGGATTCCTCGTCCTCGCCGGGCTTGCCCTTCTGGTCGTCGGCCTGGCGACCGGGGAGGTCATTGCCATCTTCTGGGGCGTGCTGGCCCTGGCCGGCCAGGTCGCCCTTTACTTCGTGCGCAAACGTGACTGGCAAGCCCACTGGGCCAGCATCGAAGAGCAACAGCGCCAGCAGCAAAAGCCCAAAGACGAGCTTTGACCACCCCCGAGTCGCAACCCAGAATCCGGAGATAAACCGATGGCACAGCCGACCTTCCAGCGCGTCAAACGTCTGACCCTCATCTACCTGGCCATCCAGATCTTTCTCCTGGCCCTACTGGTAGTGATGGCCTTCCAGTTCCAGGCCGTCTTCCGCGCCAAGGGGGTGCCCCAGGTCTTTGTCAACAGCATCGTTGCCGGCGTCGTCCTGCAACTTGTCGCCTTTTACCCCCTCAAACGCCTGGCCGAGAAGGAAGCCTTCCGGGAAGTCGGAGCCGACGCCGGAACCCTTACGCCGGAGGAGCAGAAGGGGTTGCGCCACCATCGCATGTTCTACGATTTCGGCAAGGCAACGATCTTCCTCTTTTTTGCCGCTTTCATCATCCTCGCCCCGGCGGTCACTTTCGTCATGAGCACCATCTATTTCAGCTTTCTCCTCATCGCCCTGACCTATTTTCAGTGTTTCAACTTTGCCGTACGCCGGGCAATAAAAGGATAAGTCGCACCACGTTGCGAACAAAAAAGCCCCCGGCGTTCTCGCCGGGGGCTTTTTTGTTTCAGTAGATTTTTTCGCGATAAGCGGGAACGGCGGCGACGTGCGCTGCCGAGGTGATACCCGGCGGCCCGCCCGCGCCGCGACGGCCCGACCGATATGGTTGAGAAAGACCGGTTGCTCCAGGAGCTGTTCATGGGGGAGCGTTGCCGCCACTCGCGACGAGTGTCAAGACGCAACCGGCCAGGAGGGTCTTTCGACCTTGCATTTTTCCCCCGCCCTCGTTATCTTCGCAGCACTTTTTCTCGGGAGGCGACATGGATCTGCTGCTCTTGCTCGATCTCGTCGGTACCGCCGCCTTTGCCGCCTCGGGCGCCTGGTCCGGGGTCAAGCGGGAGATGGATCTTTTCGGCGTTCTGGTCCTCGGCCTGGTCACCGCCACCGGCGGCGGCACCCTGCGCGATCTCCTCATCGGCGACATCCCGCCTTTCTGCCTGCAGCACGAAAGCTACCTCTATATCTCCATCGCGGCGGCCCTGGCGGTCTTTTTCGGTCACCGCCGGCTCAACCGCTGGCAGCAGCCATTGCAATTCTTCGATGCCATCGGCCTCGGCACCTTTGTCATCATCGGCACCGGCAAGGGCCTGACCTACGGCCTCGGCCCCCTGGGTGCGGTCATGATGGGGGTGATGACCGCAACGGCCGGCGGTGCCCTGCGCGACCTCCTCTCGGGCGAAGTCCCCCTGATCCTGCGCAAGGAGATCTATGCCAGCGCCTGCCTCGTCGGAGGGGCTCTGCTGGTGACCCTGCGGCACACGCCTCTCTCCCCCCCGCTTGCCGCCCTTGTCGCCGCCCTGACGGTCATCGCCATTCGCCTCCTCGCTCTCCGTTATGACTGGTCGCTACCGCGCGCCCGCAGCTGACAACCTCGCCATCTGGCCAGAAGGAGCCTCCATGCATACCGTCACCCTCAGCGGCACCGACCAGCATTTTCCTGTCGGCAAGATTGTCTGCCTCGGGCGCAACTACCACGATCACATCCGCGAACTCGGCAACGAACTCCCCGAACGGGCCGTCCTCTTTATGAAGCCCGCTTCCAGCATTATCGGCAACGGCGAAACGGTCGTCATCCCCGGCTATTCCCACGATTGCCACCACGAGGTCGAACTTGCCCTCCTCATCGGTCGCGGCGGTAAGCATATCGCCGAAGCTGCGGCCCGGGACGTCATCGCCGGCTATGGCGTCGCCATCGACCTGACCCTGCGCGACATCCAGCAGGAGTTGAAACAGAAAGGTCTCCCCTGGGACATCGCCAAGGGCTTCGATACCGCCTGTCCCCTCTCCGACTTTGTCCCGGCGGCCACTGTCGCCGACGCCCAGAATCTGCAACTGACCCTCAGCGTCAACGGCATCGTCCGCCAGGATGCCACGACCGCCCTGATGATCCGCTCCATCCCCCGGATCATCGCCGAGATCTCCGCCATTTTCACCCTCGAACCCGGCGACATCATCCTCACCGGCACCCCGGCCGGGGTTGGCCCGGTGGTCAGCGGCGATCGCATGACCGCGACCATCGCCGGCGTGGGGACGCTGGATATTGGTGTGCGTTGAAAACTTGAAGTAACCCCTGGAGGGCGCAGCCCCATACAAAGGCCCCGCGGGATTTCCCGCGGGGCCTTTGGCAAAGGACAAAAGATGGCCGGCGGCGCTCGCGGCCAAGACTCCCTACGACACCAGAGCGAGACGTCTTTGTTGCCGCGAGGTGATGCTGCCGGGGCGCTGCGTTTCCGGCAGACGGTCCTCCCGCTCCATGCGAAAAAAGCCCGCCATCTCCCGCAACTGATCCGATTGGGCCGACAATTCCTCGGCGGTCGACGCCATCTCTTCGGACGAGGCGGAATTCTGCTGGATGACCTGGTCGAGCCGGCCGATGGCATTGCCCACCTGCTCGGCCCCGACTTCCTGCTTCTTGCTGGCCACTGCGATCTCCTGGATGAGATCGGCGGTGCGCTGGATCATCGGCACCAGCTTGTCGAGCAACTCCCCGGCCCGCTCGGCCACCTGCACACTCGAAACCGACATCTTGCCGATTTCGGCCGCCGCCGTCTGGCTGCGGTCGGCCAATTTGCGCACTTCCGCGGCAACCACGGCGAAACCGCGGCCGTGCTCTCCCGCCCGTGCCGCTTCAATCGCCGCGTTCAAGGCGAGCAGACTGGTCTGCCGGGCAATTTCCTCGATGATCGAAACATTGCCGGTGATCTCGCGCATCGCCTTGGCCGTTTCCCGCACGGCTTCGCCCCCCGTCAACGCTTCCTGGGCCGCAGCTCGCGAGATATTGCCGGTCTGCGCCGCATTGGCCGCACTTTGCCGGGTAACGACCAGCATCTCTACCATGGCGCTGTTCACCTCCTGCGCGACGGCTGCCTGCTGCGCCGTCCCATCGGAAAGTTGCTGGCAGGAGAGGGAAATCTGCCCGGCCCCCGTCGCCACATTACCGGTGGCCTCGTGCAGTCGCTGGGCGATGCCGCCGAGGCTGGCAACCATTCCCTGCAAAGCCTGCCCGAGGATGTCGTGTGGCGACGCCAGGGACACCTCGGTGTCGAGCTTCCCCTCGGCGATGGTCTGGGCCAGTTGCGAGCGTTGCAGCATACTGTCGGCCAGACCATTGAGTTCCTGCGCCAGCTCGCCGATCTCCCCCCCGGCCTTGACGACAATGCGGTTATGCGCTTCCACTTCACCCCGCCCGAGAAGAGCCACTTGGGCACGAATATCCTCGATCGGACGAATCAGCAGGTGATTGGCAACATACCTGGCAATCAAAGCCGTGCAGACCAACGCCACCAGAAATAGGATCAGCTGATAGCGGCCGTTGCGCTCGGCCACCCGACTGTTTTCCGCAACCTGTTCCTCGGCCCGCGCCGTCAAGTGCGTCGACAGTGCTTCGAATCGTTCCAGTAACGCCTGCTGGGTCTTCCCGGTCTGCTGCACCTGCTCGATCAAGCCCGCTATGCTCTCGCCTTTGGCCAAGCGCCGGTAGATGTTCGGGGCCTGCTCCGCATAGCTGCGGAAGTCCCCGGCCAGCTGACGCAAAGGACCCTCGCCATCGTGACCGGGGAGTGCCATGCGGCTCATCAGCTCGCCAATCTCCCGACCGAGGGATTCGGCGCTGGCAATCGCGTCTTCGTCGCCGACCAGAACGGCCTCTTCATACATCGCCTTCTGCTTCTTGAAGAGAGTCAGCACCTCGGCCCCCTGCATGGCCAGGGGAAACTCGACAGACCTCAATTCTTTGAGGCTGGCGGAAAAACGCACGCTGGCGACATAATTCACCGCCGTGGCCAGGGCAAAACCGAGAAAGCCAAGGCCGACGCAGAGCCAGATTTTTGCCCGGATACTGGAAAAATATCCCATATAAACCCCTTCTGCGGGACTTGCGATTCAGTCGCAAGCCCCGCAGTTCTGTCATACACTAGTTGAGCTTGATTTCCTTGACCGAATCGTCGAGGGCAGCCCGGGAGATATACCCGATGCCCCGCGGGTCTGCAGCGATAAACTTCTTCATCTCCGCATCGTCCTTGAGTTCGATCGGCGGCGTACCGGTCCCGGTGAACAGGGCCTTTTTCCAATAGATCTGGAACTGTTGCACAGTCTTTTTGACGACGGTATCGACAAACGCCTGTGTCACCTTCTCATCGTACTGGGAGTAGAGAACGATGGTCTGGCCATTGCTCCACGACGTTTTCTTGCCAAGATACATCTGCTTGGCGTCATTGGTGCCGAGGCTGGAGAGGGTGTTTTTCTTGTTGACGACCAGGACGAAATCGGCGGCAAATGCGGAAGTGGCCAATCCACACAACAGCAGGGAAAGTACCAGTATATTCAGATATTTCACGGAACACCATCCCGCCCTGTTGTCTACTCTGCCGAACAGTGTTATATTCCCGACCGTCATTAATTCATACTTGTGCCCTGCGCTCCTTCGGCTGCACGAGAAGCGCATCGGGGGGGCGATAGCATGCATCTGTTGAAAGCAGGTCCGATGAAGCTAAGCTCCAGAATCGCTCTGCTCCTTGCGGTATCTGTTGTCCTTGCCCTGGTCGTCAGCGGCATGCTCTTTCTCGATTTTCTCGAAAACTCCCTGCGCCAGTCGATTTTTGCCTCGGCCCGGCTCGCCTCCACCAGTGCCGCCGAAAAGACCAACATCTACCTGAACGACAACCTCCGCGACACCCACGCCCTGGCTTATTCCCTCCCGACCGCCGCCATTGCACGACGCGACACGGCTCTCCTCGAGCAACGGTTGCGAACCCTCCTCGCCCTCTACCCCGAATTCGAGAATGGCGCCTGGATCCTCGACCCCAACGGGACGATGCTGGTCGATTACCCGCCGGGCCAGGGCGTCCGCGGACAATCCTTCGCTCATCGCGACTATTTCCGGCAAACCATGGCCAATAAAAACGGTGTCGTCGGTCGTCCCTACATCTCCTCGCGCAGCATGGAACCGGTTCTGACCTTCACCAGCTACCTGGCCAACGCCGACGGTCGCCCCCTCGGGCTTCTCGCCTGTTCGGCCAAGCTCACCTCTCCGGCCGCCCTCGGGGGTCTGAGCCATCAGCGTCTTGGCCAGGGCGGTTATCTCTACATCTTCAATCGCCAGCGCACCCTGCTGATCCATCCCGATCACGCCCGGGTTCTCACAGATGTCCCCGCCCTCGGTGTCAATAAACTTCTCGACGCCGCCATTGCCGGCTTCGAGGGGGTTGGCGAAACGGTCAATTCCTACGGCGTGCCGATGCTCGCCTCCTTCAGCAACATCCCCGGCACCGATTGGGTCGTCGCCGCCCAGCTGCCGACGGCAGAAGCCTTCGCTCCGGTTGCCGTGGCCCGCGCCCGCATGCTCTATTCGGCCCTGATTGCCCTTGTTCTCGCCATTCTCGTCGGGGTTCTTGCCCTGCGTCGCACTTCGCGCAGCCTGCGGCGCTTCCAGGAAACGCTGGCCGAACTCCTAGCGGGAATTCGTAGCGGCGGGCCCGCGGCGCAAAGTACCGGCACCCCCCTCGCCCGCCTCGACATGATTCCCGGCGGTGACGAGATCGGCAACCTCGCCGCCAGCTTTCGCACCCTCTATGCCGAACTCGATCAGGCCGTGCGCAAACAGCGCCAGTCGGTCGCCGACTGGACCCGCACCTTCGACGCCGTCAACGAAGGGATCGTCATTCTCGACAAGGATAATCGCTTCCTCCAATACAACCGCGCCGCCGCCCGTCAACTCGGCATCGCTCCCGGCAGCGAAGTCGGCCGGCAATGCTGCGGAGGTCTGCACCGTGACAGCTGTCATCCGGAAAACTGCCCGGCCAAGCGGGTCCTCGCGTCCGGTCGGGGGCTACGCGGGGAACTGTCGGAAGGCGCCGGCGGCGACCTCCTCGAAATCATCACTTCACCGATGACCGATGACAACGGCGAAATCGTCGGCACCATGCACCTGCTCTATGACCTCTCGTCTCACCTCCATGCCGAAAAGCGGGTCGAGCATCTGCAGCATTTCGATCAATTGACCGGCCTTCCCAATCGCAGCCACATCCGCACCCTGATTCAGGAGCAGTTGTCCCAGCCGACGCAGCACCAGCTCCCCCTGGCGGTCATGCTCATCGATCTCGACCACTTTGCCTACGTTAACGATTCCCTCGGCCACTCCGCCGGGGACACCCTGATCAGGGAGGCCGCCGCCCGCCTGCAAAGACTCCTGCGCCCGGGCCTCTCGGCCGGTCGCCTCGGCGGCGACGAGTTTGTCATTGTCGCGGCCGCCACCGACCGCGAGACCATTCTCGCCTGCAGCCGCGATATCCTCGAGGCCTTCTCCCAAGCGTTCCAGATTGCCGGCCACAGCCTGTTCAGCACCGCCAGCATCGGCATCGCCCTCTATCCCGATGATGGGCTCGATGCCGCCAGCCTCCTCAAGAGCGCCGACATCGCCATGTATCACGCCAAACAGCACGGTCGCAACTCCTATCGCTTCTTTACCCGCGAGATGACCTCCGGTGCCCTGGAACGCCTGCGTCTCGGCACTTCCCTGCGCCACGCCCTCGAGCGCAGCGAATTTACCCTGCACTTCCAACCCTTCATCGATCTGGAAACACGCCATATCGCCGGGTTCGAGGCCCTGCTGCGCTGGCACAACCACGAGTTCGGCCAAATCCCCCCCGACCGTTTTATCCCCATGGCCGAGGAAAACGGCCTGATCCTCCCCATCGGCGAATGGGTCTTGCGCACGGCCTGCACCCAGGGGAGCAGCTGGCTCGCCGCCGGCCTCCCCCCCTTCCGCATAGCGGTCAACCTCTCCGGCCGTCAGCTCAACCAGGACAGTCTTCTCGCCACCGTCGAGACGATCCTGCACGAGACCGGCTTTCCCGCCGCCTGCCTCGAACTCGAACTGACCGAGACGGTACTTATGGCCAATCCCGACGCTACCGCCGCCAAATTGAGCCAGCTGAAGAACCTCGGTATCCACATTGCCCTCGATGATTTCGGCACCGGCTACTCCTCCCTCAACTATCTCAAGAACTTCCCCCTTGACCGCCTCAAGATCGACCGTCATTTCATTCAGGATATGAGCCGGCGGGCCGATGACGCCTCCATCGTCGAGGTTATTATCAGTATCGCTCACACCCTCGGCCTCCATGTCACCGCCGAAGGGGTCGAGACCAATGCCCAACTCGATTTCCTCCGCGACAACCGCTGCGACGAGGTGCAGGGTTATCTCTTCAACCGCGCCCTCCCGGCCGCCGAGATCCCCGCCCTCTTCAGCCAGCCGGAGGGGGTTTCCCTTTACGTCAGCATCTGCCAGCCGCTGCAGCATGACCAACCCTGAGTGCTCTCCCGAGAAAAAACTTTTGTCATCCGGTTGCGCCGGAGCCTCTTTTGCGTAACAATGGCGCAGTTCCTTCCCTCTCGCCGCAAAAAGGAGAATCCAATGCAAAAATTTTCTGTCGTCCTGGCTTTCGCTCTGTTCCTCGGCGCCGGCACTGCCTTTGCCGCCGAAGTCCGCAAACCGTGCGAAGAACTCAAGAGCGAGATCGCCGCCAAACTCGACGCCAAAGGGGTGCAGAATTACACCCTGACCATCGTCAAACCGGAGGAGGTCAAGGAGGCCAAGGTCGTCGGCAGCTGTGACGGCGGCACCATGCGCATCATCTACACCCGCCAGTAACCGCACCCGTCCCCCCCTGACAACGACAAAGCCCCCGGAAGCACTGCTTCCGGGGGCTTTTCTTGTCTATGGTTATGGAGCGGAGAGTTATTTTTTCTCGCCAAGAAGGGCGCCATGGGCGGCGGCGAGGCGGGCGATGGGCACCCGGTAGGGGGAACAGGAGACGTAATCGAGGCCGATCTTGTGGCAGAAGATGACACTCGACGGCTCGCCGCCATGTTCGCCGCAGATGCCGAGCTTGATGTTGGGGCGGGTTGCCCGCCCTTTCTCGCAGCCCATCTTGACCAGCAGGCCGACCCCGGCCTGGTCGAGGGCGACGAAGGGATCGCTGGAGAAGAGCTCTTTCTCGACGTAGAGGGGGAGGAACT
>Ga0154505_1055_pt3 | contig 38074 bp, 40 predicted proteins | sample RifGroD2_FD_115984 | JGI IMG/M metagenome (GOLD analysis project Ga0154505, IMG submission 115984) | Desulfuromonadales bacterium GWD2_61_12
CGTGCCGGCGTGACGACGGTCATCCTTCCCGAGCACAACCGCGAGCAACTGCGCGATCTCGACCCCCAACTCCTCACCGGGCTCGACCTGCGCTGCGTCACCACCGTGGCCGAAGCGGTAGAGGCGGCGCTGCTGCCCGCAACGGAAACTTAGCCGGGAATATGAATACAAAAATGCCTGCACTTTGTGCAGGCATTTTTGTGTCTCCTTACCTCCATCGACCGGCTTCTGTTCAGCAGACCGGGTTGTCACGTGTCTCGGCATCGAAAATAGCTATCATCGTTTCTGCCGAGTAGGGCAGAACATCGACGCGCATGCCGTCCACTTCAAGATGACGCCACTCGATCATGTCACCACTCTGCGACTTGCGGTAGCGGGACACCCGCTCACCCGTGATCCGTTTCAGTTCGTCCCACATCTCCTGCATGGTAAGCAACTCGAAGCCGCCGAACTCCTCGCCACTGCCGAGCGTGCTGCGAAACCGCTCCACCAGATCGTAATCGCAGAAGTCGTTTTCGGGACGCCACCAGCGCACAAACGGATGGTTGACAAGCGCCGTGTTTTGCAGTTCCTTCAGGATTTCCAGTCCGCGCATGGCTACCTCCTCCTCTGGCGATGCCCGCATCGGACAACCTTAGCGTCCGACGCCAGAGTCGTTGTTTTATCCGGCCTTCCTCCGGCTCGCGCCGCTGCGGCCACCTGCTAATAATATAGCACCAAAATGCCCCCGGATACCGCTGGCCCCTTCAGGGCAAACGCTGGTGGCGAGCAGTCTCGATCTGCGCACCCCTCGCTGCCTGAAGATAACAGGTCAATTTCATTGATTTTCTCCCCCGGTGTGTTTTAATTGGAAACCTCACGGAACTTAAATCGCTGGCGGAGGTATCTTAAATGACGGTCGAAGTCGATCTGTTCAAAGGTGTGTTGCTGGTCCTGGCAGTTGTCGTCGTCGCCGTCTTGGTACCGCTGCTGCGGCAACTGCTGCGCACGCTGCGTTTGCTCGAAACGACGCTCGGCGAAACCCGCCAGGAACTGCTTCCCCTCTTGCGCAATCTCCGGGAAAGCTCGGAGCGGTTCAACCGCGCGACTGCCGGAATTGAGTCCGGCGTCGAGCAGTTACAGGGGGTCTTTGCCGCGGTCGGGGAAGTGCGCAAAGGGATTCAGGGGCTCGCCGACTCGTTGCAGCACGGCTTCGGTCGCAACATCGGCCAAGCCCTCGGTCTCTGGTTTGGCCTGCGCACGGCAAAATCCGACGAACACGAACCGACATGAGGCTAGTCATGGCAGAAGAATGCATCACTCCGCCGATCTGGCCGCGGGTTGTACGTTAGATACGTTAACGCCGTCGGAATCAGCGGTAGCTGACCGACGGCGTATTTTGTCAAGGGCTGGGGAGGGAGACAAACAGAGGGGGTCGCTACGGCGTGGTCAAGCGGTAGACATTGCTCTGGGCGCCACCGGGGTTGACGACCTGCAGTTCCAATTCGCGGGCTTCACGGGCCACGGGACGACGAATATAGACCAGGGTGGTGCAGTCGAGGTAACGCACGGTATCGCGGTTTGGATCTCTGACCATATTCATGGGATCCTCCCGGCCAACGGCACCGCCGTTGCGGAGAACCTGCGCGTTGTAGGCAAAGTTCTTGCCGTAAATGAGGAGTTCATACTCGACGACCCGGTCGGCGCCGAGAGCGATGTCGCTGATCTCCGGCGTGTTGCTGACGATGAAGCCGTGGGGGAGGGACTTCTGGTGGTCGGGATTGGCGACCTGCACTTGGTGCAGGCCGGGTGTCACCTGGGGCAGGGTGAAGACGATCTCGCTCGGCCCGAGGTTGTCGATGACCACGGCCGCATTGTCGAAAAGGAGTGTGGCACCGGGGCTGAAGTTGCTGCCGCTGACCGTCACCGCGCGGTTATCGGCACTGCCGCAGGTGTCGAGGGTGGTCGGGGCGAGATTGAGAATGCGGGGCGGGGGCTGCACCACGCGCAAGATGAAGGGGCCGCGCGAGCGCACTCCGTTCTGTTCGACCGCGAGGAGGTATTCGCCCGAGGCGACGGTTGGGACGATAAAGGTAAGACGGCTACCCGTGACGTCGTTGGCGCCCACCTTCAGCTCGCCGACCATCACCGTCGCTCCGTCGGCGAAGGGGCCGCCGGCGAGGGTGACGCGGGTGCCGGGGAAGGCGGTGGAGGGAGAAACGGCGGTGAGCTCCAGCGCCGCCGCCGGCAAAGCACAGCAGAAGAGCAAGAGGCTGGTGGAGATGAGGAGGCGCATCGATGTTCTCCTTTGCAGAGCGTTGGCGACTATTCTCATTGTAGCAGAGCCCGGCGCCTTTGCCTGACCGGCGCAGCCGCTCCACCCCTTCATCGCCCAGCCGCCCTCACAATCACCCCACCCCACCCCCCCGCTAAAAGCACAACTCAATCCGCGGAAACTCCTCGCGATCCTCGCGCAGGCAGCGCCGCGCCGCGGCGATCAGCGCCGCCACGTCGATGCCGAGATAGACCCCTGCGACCCGCGCCAGCTTCGCGCAACCGTGCTCGGTGAGGGATTGCGCCCCGACCGGTTCATGGATGAAGCGCTTGAGCTGGGCGCCGGCCAGCTGGATCAACCCCTGGACGAAGGTGCCGCAGCGGGTCGATCTCTGCCCCGCCGCCAGCCACACCGTCTCCCAGGCTTCGTGCGCCTCCCACCAGTAGCCGTGGTTGAAGAGGTCGATGCCGTAGAGATAGATCTCGCAGGTCGCCCAGTCGTCGGGGGTAAAGCCGGGCAGGTACTCCTCATCCTGGCCATAGGAGTGGCCAGCCCGGTCGACGCGCGGATGGGGCTGGGCGACAGCATCCGCCACGGGGAGATAGCGGTAGGGGGGAAGGGGCCGCTGGCTGTAACGCGGCAGGTCGGGTTTGATGAAAAGCGGTTCCATGCACGGCTCCAAAGTCATTCGTCACCCTCTTTACTTTAGCAAAAAATCGCCCCCCGCGCCGTCGACCCCGAGCCTTGTTGGCCCCGGCCCTTGCATCTGCCCACTCTCCTGCTAAACTCCTGCCATCCGTCACATCATTTCCAGCATCAGGAGGTTTCACATGAAGGGCAACGACAAGATCATCGAATCGCTCAACGACCGGCTTTCCGAAGAGTTGACCGCCATCAACCAGTACATGGTCCATGCGGAGATGTGCGACAACTGGGGGTATGCCAGGCTGCACAAGATGATCGAGAAGCGCGCCATTGACGAGATGAAGCACGCCGAGAAGCTCATCGCCCGCGTCCTCTTCCTCGACGGCCGGCCGATGGTGAGCAAGCTCAACAAGGTCTACATCGGCGCCGAAGTGGAGAAGATGCACAAGAACGATACCGTTGCCGAGACCGACGCGATCAAGAACTACAACGAGTCGATCCGGCTGGCGGTGGAGGTGGGGGACAACGGTACCCGGGAACTGCTGGAGAGTATCCTCCACGAAGAGGAAATGCATATCGACGAGCTGGAGGCGCAGCTCGACCAGATCAAGCAGATGGGCATCCAGAACTACCTGGTGGAGCAGCTCGGCTGAGGTCGCCGACTCCTCTCCCCGTGCCGGCGTACCACCTTAGTCCGGGCATCTGGCACTTTGATCCAAACACGAGGGGCAGGCCGAATGGCCTGCCCCTCTCTGTGTTCCGGCATCAGCGAGTTCGCACTCGCCTCGCACCGGCAAAACACTCTCCCCTCCCACTGCCCAGGCAGTGGCTCCAACTCCAGTTTCCGCGTTGAATTGGCTCGGTTCTCAAGTACAGTTAAGACAAGGTTCCGCCTCCCGACAGGCATAGCCGGAGGCAAGGGAAAGGAGAAGGAAATGAGAGACGCCGAACGGATCGTCGCCGCAGTGGCCGCGGCGCTGGAACGGGAAACGCTGGTCAATCTTCACGAATTTCCGCTGCAGCTGGAGATCGACACCGGGGTGCTGACCATGGAAGGGGAGGTGGAGCACATCATGGCGAAAAAACGGGCGCTGGAAGTCGCCGCGGCGATTCATGGCGTCTCCGGCATCGTCGACCGCCTGCGCCTGGTCCCGGCACGGCCGATGGGGGATGGCGAAATCCGCGACCATATCTGCCGCGCCCTGCTGGCCGAAACGCTCCTCGGCGGCTGTACCATCCGGGCCATCGTCAAGGAACAACCCGAGGTGCTGCGCGCAGCAACACAGCCGGAGGACGGTCGCATCGATGTCGAGGTGCGGGAGGGGATCGTCGTCCTCGACGGCGCGGTGTCGAGCCTGTCCGCCAAGCGGTTGGCGGGGGTGTTCGCCTGGTGGGTGCCGGGAAGCCGGGACGTCATCAACGGCATCGATACTGCGACCGCGGACGACAACGACGATGAAGTAGTGGACGCGCTGCGCCTGGTGCTGGAGAAAGACCCCTTTGTCGACCCATCCCGCATCCACGTCGGCTGCCGCAACTGTTGGATCACCCTCGACGGGGTCGTGCAGAGCGCGGCCGAGCGGCACGCCGCCGAGGCCGACGCCTGGTTCGTCTTCCGTGTCGACGGGGTCACCAACCGGCTGCTGGTCAAGGAGTAGCACCATGTCAGCTTGCCGGAACGCCCTGTTTTGCCTGTTACTGTTGCCGGCAGTCTGTTGACCTCTGGCTCGACGGCGGGCAGAAGCCGACCAAGGCCGAGCTGGAACAGGCGATGAAAGGCCATATCCTCGCCCAGACCGCCCTGGTCGGAACCTATCAGAAAGAACCCTAAAGCCGCGGCTGCTGCCGCCGCGCCGGCAGGGGGAGCCATGAAACAACGCCCGCGCCAGTCCTGCCCCCCCGTCAGTGGAGACTATGCGACTCCTGTCCAAGTAATTTCCCGATCACTTCCAGACTCTTTTTGAAGTTGAATGGTTTGGAAATATAGGCATCCATCCCGGCAGCCAGACACCGCGCTTGGTCCTCTTCAAAGGCGTGGGCCGTCAGGGCGATAATGGGAGTGTGGCCGCCACGCGCCAGCTCCTTCTCTCGAATAACATGGGTCGCGGCAAAGCCGTCGAGACGCGGCATCTGGATATCCATCAACACCAGGGCATATCGCCCTCTTTCCCACATTTCCACCGCCTGCTCGCCATCCTCGGCAAAATCGAGTTGATAGTTGGCACGCGTCAGCAGCACGGTCAGCAGCTGGCGATTGATCGGGTCATCTTCCACCAACAGAAGATGGGGGGGGATCGCCATTTTTGCTGAAGTGGAAAGAATCCTGGTCGTAAAGCGGGCGGAGTTCTCCGTGCTGGCCTCTCGCAAGGGGAGGGTGAAGGAGAACGTACTCCCCGCCCCTTCCCGGCTGTTGCAGGAAATCGTCCCCCCCATGCGCTCGACAAGTTCGCGGCTGATGGCCAGCCCCAGGCCTGTACCGCTGAACGTACGACTGTGCGCGGCATCGGCCTGACTGAACGCGCGGAAGAGTCGGTCTTTTTTGTTTTCGGGGATGCCGATGCCACTGTCGGTGACAGAAAAGGTGAATTCCCGCTTGCCGTCGGCAGTCATCCCCCCGACGCTGACACCGACCGCCACTCTCCCATTTTCAGTGAACTTGATGGCATTACTGATGAGGTTGATGAAGATCTGCCGCAGGCGCAACGGGTCGCCGACCACCGTAGCCGTCATCTCCGCCGCCTCCGGGACGACGAAATCGAGGCCCTTACGCCGCGCTTCTGCCGTGAAGATGTCGACAGCTTCCCGCAGACACGCCGCCAGGGAAAACGGTTTCTCTTCAAAAGTCAGTTTTCCCGCCGTGCACTTGGCCAGATCGAGGATATCGTCGAGCATCCGCAAGAGCGAATGGGCGGAGCCGACGGCTGTTTCCACATGCCCTCGCGGTACCGGGGGGCAGCCTTCTTCGAGGGCGAGTTCAAGCATGCCAAGGATGCCGGTCATCTGTGTACGCAGTTCATGGCTCATATTGGCGAGAAACCGGTTCTTGCCCCGGGCGAACGTTTCGGCTTCCCTCTTTGCCTGACGCAAGGCCACAACCTCATCCCGCAAACGTCGAAGCTCGACGTTCTGCATCTTGACGTCGAGCTGACTCATCTCGATGTAGCGCAGGAGCTGGGATGGCTCAGCCTCCCCGCCGACCTGCAGCGACATTCTTCTTTCTTCTCCGGGGCCTTCTCCCGCCCGGCGCCGCGGGACGGGACCATCCCCCACACTGTCGCTTTTTTTCATCATGCCAAAAGCTCCTTTCGGCGAAGCCAGAACCTGCACGCCCTCGAGCGTGACTTGGCCAACAGCGTGGATAAACATTTCTCTCGCCCGCCGGCGTGGCCCGATACTTTCGTTGGAAGAAGAGGTCTCAACCGTACGATTTTTTATAAACTTATGTATTAATTTCGATATGTTATGATGTTTTTTCTTTCCCAACAAGACATCTAACAGATAACGCCAGAATTTCAATAGCAGCAGCCCCCGGAGACGACAAAAAGGGGGCGGCTGATTAGCAGCCGGCCCCCTTTGTCGTGGCATCTTCGTGCAGACACCTTTACCCCGTCGCCACCGTCAGCCCCCCTGCATCGACCCCGACCGTCACCGTCATCCCCTCGCCGATCGTCCCGGCCAGGAGCGCCCGGCCGATCTTCGTCTCCAACTGGTGTTGCAGATAGCGCTTCAAGGGGCGGGCGCCGTAGACCGGATCGTAGGCGGTTTTGGCGATGAAGTCGCGGGCGGCGTCGGTGAGTTCGAGGTCGATGTGGCGATCGACCAGGCGCTTGCGCAGATCGATGACGAGGAGCTCGATGATCGTCTTGATCTCGCTGCGCGAGAGGGGTTTGAAGAGGACGACATCGTCGACACGATTGAGGAATTCGGGGCGGAACTCGCGACGCAGCTCGGCCATGACCGCCGCTCGCGCCCCTTCGGTGATCACCCCCTCGGCGGTGACGCCATCGAGGAGATGGGGGGAGCCGATGTTGCTGGTCATGATGATGACGGTGTTCTTGAAGTCGACGGTGCGCCCCTGGGCGTCGGTGACGCGGCCGTCGTCGAGGATCTGCAGGAGGACGTTGAAGACGTCGCGATGGGCCTTTTCGATCTCGTCGAAGAGGATGACACTGTAGGGCTTGCGCCGCACCGCCTCGGTGAGCTGACCCCCCTCCTCGTAGCCGACGTAGCCGGGGGGAGCGCCGATGAGGCGGCTGACGGTGTGCTTCTCCATGTACTCGGACATGTCGATGCGGATCATGTTCTCTTCACTGTCGAAGAGGGCTTCGGCCAGGGTGCGGGCGAGCTCGGTCTTGCCGACCCCGGTCGGCCCAAGGAAAATGAAGGAGCCGATGGGGCGGCGCGGGTCCTTGATCCCGGCGCGGGCGCGGATGACGGCATCGGCGACGAGCTGCACCGCCTCGTCCTGGCCGACGACACGGCGGTGGAGAATCTCGTCGAGCTTGAGGAGCTTCTCCCGCTCCCCCTCGACCAGCCGCGTCACCGGAATCCCGGTCCAGCGGCTGACGATATCGGCGATCTCCTCCTCGGTGACCTCCTCGCGCAGCAGGCGCGGGCCCTGCTGGGCCGCGGCGGTCTGCGCTTCGAGCGCCTTGAGTTCCCCCTCCAGTTGCGGCAGGGTGCCGTGCTTGAGCTCGGCCGCCTTGTTCAGATCGTAGTTGCGTTCGGCCACCTCGATCTGCTGGCGCAGCTGTTCGATCTGCTCGCGCAGACTTTGTACCTTCTTGATCCCTTCCTTCTCCGCGTCCCACTGGGCGCGCAGGGTGTCGGCGACGTGCCGGACCTCGGCCATCTCCTTGCGCAGGGCGGCGAGGCGCTCCTGGCTGGCGCGGTCCTTCTCCTTTTTCAGCGCCGCCTCCTCGATCTCCAGCTGCATCACCCGCCGCGCCGCCTCGTCGAGCTCCGTCGGCAAGGAATCGATCTCGGTGCGGATCATGGCGCAGGCCTCGTCGACCAGGTCGATGGCCTTGTCGGGGAGGAAGCGGTCGGAGATGTAGCGATGGGAGAGGGTGGCGGCGGCGACGAGGGCGCCGTCCTGGATGCGCACGCCGTGGTGGACCTCGTAACGTTCTTTCAGCCCGCGCAGGATGGAGACGGTGTCCTCCACCGTCGGCTGCTCGACCATGACCGGCTGAAAACGCCTCTCCAGGGCCGCGTCCTTCTCGATGTACTTGCGGTACTCATCCAGCGTCGTCGCCCCGATGCAGTGCAGCTCGCCCCGCGCCAAGAGGGGTTTAAGCATGTTGCCGGCATCCATGGCGCCCTCGGCCTTGCCGGCGCCGACGATGGTATGGAGCTCGTCGATGAAGAGGAGGATGCGCCCCGCGCTCTGCTTGATCTCGCTCAGGACCGCCTTCAAGCGCTCCTCGAACTCGCCGCGATACTTGGCTCCGGCGATGAGCGCCCCCATGTCGAGGGCGAAGACGCTCTTGTCCTTCAAACCTTCGGGGACGTCGCCGCGGACGATGCGCTGGGCCAGCCCTTCGGCGATGGCGGTCTTGCCGACCCCCGGCTCGCCGATGAGGACCGGATTGTTCTTGGTCTTGCGCGAAAGGATGCGGATGACCCGGCGGATCTCGGCGTCGCGGCCGATGACCGGATCGAGCTTGCCATCTTTGGCGGCCTGGACCAGGTCGCGCCCGTACTTCGCCAGGGCCTCGTAGGTCTGCTCCGGTTCGGGGGAGGTGACGCGCTGATGGCCGCGCACCTCGGTCAGGGCGGCGAGGAGGCGGTCACGGGAGAGGCCGAACTCCTTGAACAGCTTGCCGATGGCGCTGCTCCCCCCCTCGTCGCAGCAGGCGAGGAGAAGATGCTCGACGCTGACGTAGTCATCCTTGAGGCGTTTCGCCTCGCTCTCGGCCTGATCGAGCAGCTTGTTCAGCCGCGTCGAGACGTAGATCTTGCCGGCCTCGGCGCCGGGGCCGGAGACGGCGGGACGCCGGTCGAGGGCGCCGCGCAGACTGGCGGCGAGGTTCTCCGGCGGCACCGCCAGCTTCTGCAGCAGGCGCGGCACCAGTCCCCCCTCCTGTTCGAGGAGGGCGAGGAGAAGATGCTCGCTGTCGACTTCCTGGTGCCCGCGGCGCTGGGCGACGGTCTGGGCTCCCTGCATCGCTTCCTGCGACTTGACGGTGAGTTTGTTCATGTCCATGACGTGATCGTCTCCCTGGGTTCTTGTTTGCGAGTATAGCAGGCCATGCGGTGACGGCGGGGATGGCCGCTACCTTGCCTGACAAGCCGCAAGAGAATCTAATCATCGCCCGCACCGATTTCAAGGCCGCAAAAAACAGCGACGCCCCGTTTCCTGAGGCTGGAAACGGGGCGTCGCTGCAATGTGCACCTATCGGCCTTACTTGACTTCGACCGACTTGGCCTTCATCTGGTATTGAATCGTCACCTTGGCCCCCGGCTTGAGATCGCCCTTGGACTTGGTTTCCTTGTCGATGGCGATTTCCCATTTTTCGCCGTCCTTGTTCTGGACGACGATGATGTCTCCCTTGCTCTCAAGGATCGGACCGGTAACCTGATAGGTCTTGGGCTGGGCGGCAAAGGCGGTGGCGGCAAAGGCAAGGAGAACGAGGGTCAGCAGAATCCGTTTCATGGTGTACCTCCAAAATGGGGAAATGGGGCCTGACGCCCGACTTGCTATTATACCGACGGCGGACGATTGTCAATCCCGTCGTGCAACAACCTGTCGGGGCGATGGTTTTCCGTGCGAAGAGAGGTACCGTTCAGTTTTGGTCAAGCCACGCGCAGATGACATTCGTGAACAAAAACGCCATAATCCTTCGCGGTCGCCAGACGCCAGTGATTGCGGTCAAAAGCGGGGAAATAGCGATCGCCGGCATAATTACCGGAGATCCAGGAGATCCGCAGAAGCTCGGCCCGCTCCAGGGCCAGCCGATAGATCTCGCGTCCGCCGATGTAATACACCTTCCCCCCCATCTGCGCCGCCGCTGCCACCGCGCCGGGAAAATCGCGGCAGAGCGTGATCCCCGGCGTCTCGCTCAAGGTGGTGCTGACAACGATATTGCGCCGCTGATCCAGGGGGCGGCCGAGACTTTCGAAGGTTTTGCGCCCCATGACCACGGTCCCGCCAAGGGTGAGGCGGCGGAAGAGCCTGAGCTCCTGCGGCACGTGCCAGGGAATGCGATTTCCGGCGCCGATGAGCCCCTCACGGGTCATGGCAACCAGAATGATTTCCCGGGCGAGGTCCAGCGCTCCTGTCATCTCCGGTACGATTTTCATGGCGGTAGCATCGCCCTTCATCCCGCCTTTGTCAACCCTCGTCACCCCCCTCTATTACCGGCCGGATACACTCGACAAATGTGCGTTTGACAGACTCCTGTCGTCCATTATAGTTTAAGCAGAATTGTCCGGGCTCATTACTCTTTAACCACAAAGGAGCAATATCATGCCGCAGGAAATGAAGATGCAGGAAGCGATCAAATTCGCCATCCAGACCGAAAAGAATGTCATGGATTTCTACAAGCGGGCGGCGGCTATCACCAACAACCCCCGCGGCAAAAAGGTTTTCGATCTGCTGGCGGGAGAGGAGCGCGAGCACGCCGGGCATTTCTTCCACCTTTACAAGGGGACCGACCTCGGCACCTTCGACCAGTTCATGGCCCGTCCCCCCCATGCCGACACGGCCATGCTCAAGGAACTGGAAAAGGCCCTCGACGCCAACGTCCATGAGCGCCGGGCGATGGAACTGGCCTTGCGTGAAGAGGAGGACCTGGCCAAAAGCCTGACCATGACCGCCAGCCACATGGTCGACCCGGTGGTGCGGACGGTCTTTGAGCGCATGGCCAAGGAGACCCTGGATCATTATGCCCTCATCGAGTCGGAATATGCCCATCTGATGAAAATGGTGCACGAAACCGACATCGATATCTATGTGCGGGAGTAGATATGCGGCGTTTTGCCCTTTTACTATCGTCGGGACCCTTGCTCCTGGCCCTGGCCGGTGCCGCCCTGGCGGTCACCACCCCCGAGGCGCCGCAAGCGCCGGCCGGCATCGAGCAGGTTCTTGACAGCCGTTGCGGGGGGTGCCACACCCGTGAACGCATCGACGCGGCCCGGGCTCGCGGCGAGGCGATTTTGCCGATTACCCAGCGCATGGAGGAGCGCGGTGTCCGCCTGACCTCGGAAGAGCGAGCGACCATCATGACCTTCTGGGGCTCGCCACACAAGACCACCCCCCCCGCTCCCGCCGCGGCCAAATCTTCGACGGAAGCGGCCGAGGCGGTCATCAACTCCCGTTGCCTGCAGTGCCACACCCGTGAACGCATCGATCAGGCCATCGCCGCGCAGCTCCCGTTTGCGACGATGGAAGCGATCATGTTGAAACGGGGCGTGGTTCTGGAAGAAAAGGAATCGCAGGTGCTGAAGATCTTCTGGGGCTCACCGACCGCCAAATAGCCTCACCCACCGGGGCCGGCCTTGCCGGCCCCGGTTCGTTTCACCGTATCGCGACAATATCCAGCATTTTTCCGGGAGGGGGAAATGACTCGTATCAAGGATTGGCCGGCGGCCGAACGGCCGCGGGAGAAGCTATTGCAACGCGGGGCCGCCGCCCTCAGCGAGGCAGAGCTGTTGGCCCTGATCCTGCGTACCGGCGACGCCGCCAGCGGCACCAGCGCCCTCGATCAGGCGCGGGGACTGCTCAGCTCTTTCGGCTCTCTCGCCGAGCTCGGCCGCGCCACCACCGCCGAACTTTCCCGGCAACGCGGCATCGGCCCGGCCAAGGCAGCGGAAGTGCAGGCCGTCTTCGAACTCGCCCGCCGCTTTGCCAGCACCCCCCTCCTCCCCGGCGACCGCTTCGGTTCGGCGGCAGAGGTCTTCCACCACTTTCACCAACGCCTGCGCGACCACAAGAAAGAACTCTTCCTCGCCCTTCTCCTCGACAACAAGAACCGCATCCTGCGCGAGGTGCAAATCTCCGAAGGGAGTCTCACCGCCAGCATCGTCCACCCCCGCGAAGTCTTTGCCCCGGTGGTGCGCGAATCGGCGGCGGCGGTCCTCTTCATCCACAACCATCCCTCCGGCGATCCCACGCCGAGTCGCGAAGACCTCGACATCACCGCCCGCCTGCGTCAGGCCGGCGAGCTCATGGGGGTCAAGGTTCTCGACCACATCATCATCGGCCGGGATGCCTATGTCAGCCTCGCCGACCGCGGCTTGTTGCCCTAAAGAGGCTGAGCAAAAACGCCCATCTGCGGCGTTGCCCTCAGCCTTTGTCAACGACGTACCTTGGGGTACGCCTTTTGCCAAAGGCTTTCGGGGCGCCTTGCATATGGGCGTTTTTGCTCAGCCTTATTGCTGTGGCGTTCGACAACCAACCAAACCTTTCAGGAAACCCCGGCATATTCTAGGTAGCTCTTGGGCGGGCGGAAGACCGGCTGCGCCGCCAGGGTCTCGGTGACTTTGATCGGATCGAGATAGTGCCCCTGCTGCGAGGAGTTGCGTTCCATCAGCCAGCCGAACTGGGGGATGACGGTATTGAGGCGGATGGAATGATCGAGGGTGAGCCCGGCAATGACCAGGACGTTGCGGTTCTTGCCGCTGAAAGCGTCGGTGAGATAGCCGGCGAGGCGGTGAAACTGACGCCAGGTATTGACGTTGGCCAGGCGGCGGTGGGGATTGGGTGAGGTGACGATGTCGGAGAGGAAATCGAAAATCGCCACTTCCAGCATCGTCCGCGGATCGAGACTGTCGGGGTTGAGGGCCTTGCTAAAGGTGAAGAGCCCCGGTCCCAACAGCGTTCCGATGGGCCTCGGTTCAACGGTGACGCTGGCGAGGTCGGCGGCATGTTGCTCGACCAGGGCCGGATGGAGTTGGTAGACCTTGCCGAGATGTGAATCGTAGAGGGGTTCGCCGGCGGTGAGGCGACTGAGGCTGATCTGGATACGGGCGCTGGCGCCGGCCGGCTTGCGGAAGAGGTACTTGTAGGGAATTTCGATATGCAGCCCTTCGGGCGCCCGCAGCAGGCGGATGAAGTCGGCCGCCCGCTGGTAGACCTCAAGGTACTCCTGCAGCACCCGGCAGAGGAGGCCGCAGCAGGGGGAAACCTGGCCGTGCACCCGCTCGATGTAGCCGATCCCCCCTTCCTCGCGCGCCCCGAGGTGGCTGCCGCCGAAGATGACCAGATCGTGACCGTGGTGCGCCGCCGTCGCCAGTCGGGTCGGATCGAGGAGGGCGCCGACGCGGCCGAGATTGAAGGAGGGACAGTCGAAGGCGTAACCGAAGAGGGCGCGCTTGATCCCCTGGCTTTCATCGGAACACTGCCAGATGACCGGCAGCGTCCCGCTGAAGCCGCGCTCGATGGTCAGGGCCCGCATCCGCCCGAAGAGTTCCATCGGTTCCATGGCCGGCTGGGCGAAGAGTTCTTCGGACGGGGGCTGAATCGGCATGGGGACCTCCACTAAGGCGGGCAGGCTGCTGAATCGCTATTTTCGCCAGTGTAGCAGCTTTTTCCGACAATTTAATCTGCGAAAATTGGCTCCACAGACGCCACAACGCGAAAAGGCCTGGCAAAATGCCAGGCCTTTTCCTTTTTCATCGCCATGCGCGCTGCCGTCAGAACTCCTGCGGCATCGCCTTGACCTGGGCGGCGGTGAAGACCGGGCCGTCCTTGCAGACGTAGACATTGCCGACGTTGCAGCGGCCGCACTTGCCGAGACCGCACTTCATGCGGTTTTCCAGGGTGGTGTAGATGGCGTCGTCGGCAAAGCCGAGCTTGGCCAGGACCGGCAGGGTGAATTTGATCATCACCGGCGGACCGCAAACCAGAGCAATGGTGTTGGCCGCACTCGGCGCCGCCTGCTCAAGAATGGTCGGGACGAAACCGACTTGACCATCCCAGTTCGAGCCATTCCCCCCCGGATCGACGGTCTTGACCAGATGCACATCACCGCGCGCCTGCCACTCGGCGAGTTCATGCTTGTAGACCAGATCCCCTTCGGTGCGGGCGCCGTAGACGATGGTGATGTCGCCGAACTTGTCGCGCTGGTCGAGACAGTTCCAGATCAGGGTGCGCAAGGGGGGCAAGGCGATACCGCCGGCGACAAAGACCAGGTTCTTGCCGAAGAACTGTTCGATGGGAAAGGAGTTGCCATAAGGCCCGCGCACGCCGACGGTGTCGCCGACCTCAAGGCGGCGCAACGCCTCGGTCACCCGGCCGACGCCACGAAAACAGCACTCGATGGCGCCGCTGCGGGTCGGGGAGGAGGCGATACAGAAGGTCGCCTCGCCGGAACCGAAGGCCGAGTATTCGGCGAACTGCCCGGAGCGAAAGGCAAAGGACTCCCGCACCGCCTCGTCCTGAAAGACCAGGCGGAGGGTGCGGACATCCGCCGTCTCGTCGACAATGGCGTCGATGGTGGCGAGATAAGGCTTGTAGATGTTTTTGTCGGGAATGCACATGGGAAGACCTTTTGACTGCTGGGACCTATGGGACATAGAGGACTCACGGGACAGGTCACTGTCCCATAGTGCCCATAGGTCCTATCGGTCCCATGGTTTTAATTGCTGTTGATCTCGTCGAGGATTTCCTTGATGTCGATGCCGACGGGACAGACGCGGATGCAGCGGCCGCAACCGGTGCAGAGGGTCTGGTCGAACTTGTCGCGGTAGTACTTGAACTTGTGCATGATGCGGTTGCGGTAGCGCTGCGGCTGCACGTCGCGGGGGTTGTGGGCGGAGGCATGGAGGGAGAACTTGCCGAAACCGCAGGCATCCCAGTGCTTGCGTCGCTCCCCCTTGAGCTCGCTCCCCTCGTCGCTGATGTCGAAGCAGTGACAGGCGGGGCAAAGAAAGGCGCAGGCGCCGCAGCCGGCGCAGATCTCGGCGTACTGATTCCACAGGGGGTGTTCGAAATTGGCGTCGAGCCAGGTCTTGATCCGGCCGAGATCGAGGGGGGCGGCGCCGGGGGTGGCCAAAGGAAGCGCTGTCCCGTCGCCGGCGGCGAAGAGGTCGGCATGGGCGGAGAGGAGGGTCTCCCCCTTGGCCGTCACCGCCTCGGCGGCAAAGCCCCCGCCTTGCAGCGGCGCAAGGAAGAGATCGGAGCCCTGGCGCTCGCCGGGGTTAAGACCGACGGCGGTGCAGAAGCAGGCATCATCGGCGCTGGTGCAGGCGACTCCGATGATCGTCGCTTTCCGCCGCCGTTCGAGATAAAAGGCGTCGTGGTAATCCCAGGAGAAAACGGCGTCGAGAATCCCCGGCGCGGCGGCATCGCAGGGACGGGCAGCGATGAGGACGGTCTCGGGGAGGGCGGAGAGATCGACGTCGGTGACCGTCATCTTCCCCTCCTCTTTGGCATAGGCGAGGATCGGCTCGCAGACTGGAAAGAAGGTCTCCTTGCTTGATCGCCGCGGCAGTTCGGCCAAGGTCAATTCATTGCCGGCCGCCAGCGGTTCATAGAGGGTCATCGTCCCGGCCCGCTTCGGCCCGACCACCCGTGCCCCGCCCGTGATGAGCCGGTCGAGGAGGGCGTGAAGGTTTTTTTCGCTGATGCTTTTCGACATATTTTATTCCTGAATGGTAAGGGCAATTCATGAATTGCCCCTACAGGATGGCCGTTCCCCTATTTGATAAACGACTCGTCGTCCTTCTCGTGATAACTCGTCAGCGGCCCCTTCTCTTGCACCTCGAGGCCGGCTTCCTGACCATAGAGGGTTTTCAACTCCTGAGCCATCTTGCGGTTGAGGAGGTTGAGGGGGATGTCCATGGGGCAGACCCGCTCGCACTCGGCACAGCCGGCGCATCGCCCGGCCAGATGCATAGCCCGGACGATATGCCAGGACATGTTGCCGGCAGGACGGGGGGTGCTCTCCACCGCCTGGGGGCGGTTGCGGTCGCACAGGCACTGCTCGCAGAAGCAGAAAGGGCAGACCTGGCGGCAGGCGAGGCAGCGGACACAGCGCGAAAACTGCTCCTTCCAGAAGGCCCAGCGCTCCTGCCGTGTCATCGCTTCGAGGCGGGCCAGGGCGGCGGCCTCTTCGGCGGCCATGGGCGGGATTTCCGGCAGTGAACCGGCGAGGAAGTCGACCCCGGTCGGGACATGGACAGTGCACTCCTTGCACTTGGACGCCAGGGTTGCCTCGGTCAGGGAGGGAGCCCCGCTGATCCCGGCCCGGTAAACCCCGGCGCAGGCAACGCCGAGAAGGATCACATCCTCGCGCTTGAACTGGCTTTCGCCGATGAGGCCGAAGATCGCCCGCAGGTCGCAGCCCTTGGCAACGATGGCGAGTTTGCCGCGCCGGCTGACCTCCTTCTTGGCCTTGGTCAGGTAGAGGGCGAGGTTGTTGACGCAGGCCGGGGTAAAGATCAGCTCCGCGGCCTGTTCCGGCGTCGTCGCGACAAAGGGCTGAGCGCTGCCGCGCCGCCCGGCGCGATAACCGACGACGGCGGCAGCCGCCCCGGCAGCGAGAAGTCGTAGTGCTTCAGCGCGAAGGGCGGTGGTCGCGGCCGCATAAGCTGCCGGGTCGATGGCGGTGGATGATTTCACTTCGTTATCCTTCATGGACCAATCTCTTTCCTCGGGGCTCCAGTGCCCAAACACAGTTCGTGAGGCCGCCTAGGGGATGGCGTTGTAGGCTTCCTTCAGCTCCGGCAAAGCGATCTGTGCCGACCAGTGCTCCTCGCGCGCCAGTTCCTTGAATTCGCGCATCGGCCCCATCTGCCGCACCCGCTCGGTCAGTTCGGTAACCACCTCGACCCACTTCCCCCCTTCGGCAGCCGAGACCCAGGAGAACTGCAGCCGCTGCAGATCGACGCCGACAAAATCGAGGAGGGCACGAAAGGCGGCGAAACGGCGGCGGGCGTGGAAGTTGCCGGCCATGTAGTGGCAATCGCCGGGATGGCAGCCGGAGACGAGGACGCCGTCGGCCCCCTTCTGGAAGGCACGCAGGATGAAGACCGGGTCGATGCGCCCGGTGCAGGGGAACTTGACCAGGCGCACGTTGCTCGGATACTGCATGCGGCTCGTCCCGGCCAAGTCGGCCCCGGCGTAGGTACACCAGGTACAGACAAAGGCGACGATTTTCGGCTCGAAGGTATGATGTTTCTTTTCAGGATGCATGGGAAATTCCCTTTATCGGACCAATCCGTCAGATCCGACAGATCGGTCCGATTATATGTTGATTACAGGGTATCGATCATCGCCATGATCTGCTCGTCGGTATAGCCGTCCAACTCCACCGATTTCGACGGACAGGTCGCCTGACAGGTGCCGCAACCGCCGCAGACCCCGGGGTTGACCGCAGCGACGACCTTGACCAGATTCCCCTGGCGGTCGCGGATCTCCTTCTCCTCGACGGCGCCGTAAGGACAGACCTTTTTACAGGCGAGGCAGCCGACGCAGAAACGCTCGTTGACCCGGGCCACAACCGGATCGCGCTCGAGCTGATCTTTGGAGAAGAGGGTCATGACCTTGGCCGCGGCGGCCGAGGCCTGGGAGACGGTGTCGGGGATATCCTTGGCCCCCTGGCAGGCCCCGGCGAGATAGATGCCGGCGGTGGCGCACTCGACCGGGCGCAGCTTGGCGTGGGCTTCGGAGTAGAAGTGGTAGTTGTCGTAGGAGATGCCGAGTTTCTGCGCCAGGGTGTCGGCACCGCTGCGGGGTTGCACGGCAGTGGCGAGGACGACGAGGTCGGCCTCGATTTCGACCTGGACACCGACGTGGACGTCGCTCCCCATGACGACGATCTTCTCCCCCTTCTGGTAGAGGCGGGAGACCATGCCGCGGATGTAGACCGCTTCCTCCTCTTCGATGGCCCGCCGCCAGAACTCGTCGTAGCTCTTGCCCGGGGTGCGGGCATCCATGAAGAAGACGTAGGCCTGACCGTCGTGGACCTTGTGATGGTAGAGCATGGTGTGCTTGGCAGTGTACATGCAGCAGATCTTGGAGCAGTAGGAAATCCCCTTTTCGCGGGCACGGGAACCGACGCACTGGATGAAGACGACCTGCTTCGGCTCCTGGCCGTCGGAGGGGCGGACGATCTTGCCGCCGGTGGGGCCGCTGGCCGAGGCGAGGCGCTCGAAGGTCATGCCATCGATGACGTCGGGGATGGTGCCGTAGCCGAATTCGCCGTAGCCTTCGATGGGCGAGCCGGCCGGCTTGGGGCCGATGTCGTAGAGGTCGAAGCCGGTGGCGACGACGACGGCGCCGACCGCTTCGGTGATGAGTTCGTCCTGCTGGGTGTAGTCGACCGCGCCGGGGCCGCAGACCTTCTGGCAGACGCCGCATTTGCCGCTTTTGAAGTAGGTGCAGTTGTCGCGATCGATGACCGGGATATTGGGGACCGCCTGGGGGAAGGGGACGTAGATGGCGGGACGGGTGCCGAGGTTGCAGTCGAAGCTGTTGGGGATCTTTTTCTGCGGACACTTGCTCATGCAGACGCCGCAGCCGGTGCATTTGGTCTCGATGACCGAACGCGCCTTCTTACGGATGGTGACGGAGAAGTTGCCGATATAGCCTTCGACCCGCTCGATTTCGCTGTAGGTCAGAAGACGGATCTGCGGATGGTTGGCGACATCGACCATCTTCGGAGTCATGATGCATTGCGAACAGTCGAGGGTGGGAAAGGTCTCGGAGAGCTGGGCCATGTGGCCGCCGATGGAGGGATCACGCTCGACCAGGAGGACTTCGTGGCCGCAGTCGGCGATATCGAGGGCGGCCTGAATGCCGGCGATGCCGCCACCGATGACCAGGGCGCGCTTGGTCACCGGCACGGTGATCGGCGCCAGGCGCTTGTCGTGCTTGACCCGCTCGACCAGCATGCGCACGATATCCTTGGCCTTGGCCGTCGCCGCGGCGCGATCCTCATGGACCCAGGAGCAGTGCTCGCGGATGTTGGCCATCTCGCAGAGGAAAGGGTTCATCCCTGCCGCTTTGACCGCGGCACGAAATGTCTTCTCGTGCATGCGCGGCGAACAGGCGGCAACGACTACCCCGTCAAGCTTGTGCTCGGCCACGGCCTTTTTCAGCAGGTTCTGCCCCGGATCGGAGCACATGTACTTGTAGTCGCAGGCATGGGCGACGCCGGGGAGAGCCGCGGCAGCACGGGCGACCGCCTCGACATCGACGGTGCGCGAGATATTTTCCCCACAATGACAAACAAAAACGCCGATTCGGGACATAGATCGATTCCTTGTAGGGGCGCCCCTTGTGGGTGCCCAAAACGGGCAGGCACGAGACCTGCCCCTACATCGTTGTGATTACATCAAGCCTTTACTGCGCAGCAGCGGCTTCGGATCGACGATCATGCTGTCGAGACCGAGGCGGACCGGACTGACCCCGCAGGCAAGGCCGAGGAGCTGAGTCAGATAAAAGGCCGGCAAGCCGAAATGCTCGCCCGTCGTTTCTTCGATCTCCTGCTGGCGGATATCGAGATTGCCGTGACACAGGGGGCAGGCGACCATGAAACAGTCGGCGCCGGCCCGTTTGGCCGAGGCGAGGATGTCGCCGGTGAGCTTGAGCACGACACCGGGACGGGAGAGGGTGAAATTGGCGCCGCAACATTCGAGGCGATGGCTCCAGTCGACGACCTCGGCCCCGGCGGCGGTGATGACCCGCTCCATGATGGTCGGGGCTTCGCAATCGTCGAGCTCGGGGACTTCCGGCGGCCGGGTCAGGAGGCAGCCGTAGTAGCAGGCAACCTTGAGCCCGGCCAGCGGCTTCTGCACCGCCCCCGCCAACTGCTCGAGGCCGTAGTCTTTGGCGAGGATTTCGAGGAGATGCTTGACCGGTTTGCCCAGGGGGACCGGACCGTCGATGGCCCGTTCGACCTGCACCCGGCGGCTGTCGCTGGTGGTCAGTTTGTGCTGAGTGGTCTTGAGCCGGGAAAAGCAAGCGGCGCAGGAAACCGCGAGATCGCCGTTAACTTTATCCGCCAGCGCCAGATTTTTCCCGCAGAGGGAGAGGGAGAGGAGCTCGTCGACGTTGTGGGCCGGAGTCGCGCCGCAACAGAGCCAGTCGGGGACCTCGTGCAGGCCGATGCGCAGAGCCCGGAAGAGGCTGCGGGTGGAGATGTCGTACTCCTTGGCCGAAGCATGCAGGGAGCAGCCGGGATAATAGGAGTAGTCGAGGAGGGTTTTGGTCGGGGTCATTCCGCCTCCCCCTTGCGCCGCATCGCTTCGATGCGCGCAAAGATCTGGTCAATCTCGGCGACGTTGTCGTTCTTGCGGTGAAACATCTTCAGTTTCCCCCGGGTGATGAGTTTGGGGCCGAGCATCAGATCCTTGAGCAGCTGTCCGCTCTTGACGTTGAAGACCGCGGCCAGGCGCATCTCGTATTGGCGCCCATAGGTGCGGATATTTTCGATGAAGAGGCGGTTGGCCAGCTGCACCCGGCTCTCCTTCGACGGCCCCTGGGCATCCCAGGCGCACTTGCGCAGGGCATCCATGATGGCGGCGAGATCGACCTTGTTGGGGCAGCGGGTGGAACAGGTTTCACAGGAAGCGCAGTACCAGATGGAGCGGCCGGCGAGGACGCGCTCGTACTGGCCGAGCTGGAGGAGGCGGACGATGCGGTTGGGGGGGTGCTCCATGAAACTGCGCATGGGGCAGCCGGCGGAGCATTTGCCGCACTGGAAACAGCGGCGAACCGAGCTCCCGGAGAGATTCTCGACCTTGCGGACAAAATCGAGATTCATTGTCTCCCGAGAGAGGAGCATCTTGTTGTTTTTCACACCGAACCTCGTGCGCCAGCGGGGGTCATTGAAGCGATTTTTTATTTAAAATAAAAAGATGAAAGCCGGCACATCCGGCGTCAGCGTGGACTCTTTATGATAATATTTATCAATACTAAAACACCGGATTACTATCGCACAGGTCGACTTGAGCTGTCAAGACGAGGGGGGCTCTGGCAAAGTCCGGCCATTTAATTTGTCCGGTTGATGCAGGTCAAGGCGGCGCGGCGGCACTGCGGCTAAGCTTCAGTCAACCACAAACACAGCCAAGGAGGTTTCCCATGTCGCAACCGAACACCCTCGCCGGACAGATTCTCGTGCTCAAGGATCTCGTCACCTACCAGGACGGCGCCGTCGTCAGCCGGACCATCGTCGATCGCAAGATCGGCACCTTGACCGTCTTTTCCTTCGCCGCCGGCGAGGGGCTGAGCGAACACACCGCCCCCTTCGATGCGGTAGTGCAGATCCTCGACGGCACGGCCGAGATCACCATCGCCGGGACCGTGTACCAGGTCGTCGCCGGCGAGTTGCTTATCATGCCGGCCCACCAGCCCCACGCCCTGCGGGCGGTGCAGCCGTTCAAAATGTTGCTGACGATGATTCGCGCCTGAGTCCTTGCATCTGCCGGGCGATGGGGGTAAAAATGAGAAAACCCTCATACCTGGAGACCCGGTGCGTCTTTCCCTGCAATCGAAATTTACCCTCGCCACCAGCGTGTTGGTCCTCGGGGTCATGCTCCTCTTCGCCTTCATCAATATGAGGACCTTGAGGGATCTGTGGATCCACGAGGCGATCAAGGATGTCGATAGCCTCAGCGAAACCATCATCCGCACCACCTATTACCAGATGCTGGAGGATGATCGCGCCCGCGTTTACGAGATGATTCGCGAAGTCGGCGCGCAGGAGGGAATCGACCACATCCGCCTCGTCGACAAAGACGGCATCATCAGTTTTTCCACCGATGCCGCCGAGACCGGACAGCTGCTCGACAAGGAGGCAGCTGCCTGTAACGTCTGCCATCTTCACGACACCCCCCTGGCGCAGGCTCCGAGCATGAGCCGCAGCCGCACCTTTCGCAATCCCGCCGGGGAAGAGATCCTTGGCCTCGCCAAAGGCATCTACAACCAGCCGGAGTGTGTCAACGCCGCCTGTCATGCCCATCCCGCCAGCGCCAAGCTTCTCGGTATCCTCGATGTAACCGTCTCGCTGACACCGGTGCATGAGCGCATCGAATCCTATCGTGACGCTCTGATCCTGCTGACCCTCGGCCTTCTGCTGGTTCTTTTCGCCTCGCTGCGCGGGCTTACCGTCAGCCTGGTGACCCGGCCGCTGCAGCAGCTGCTCGACCATACCCGCCGTCTCGCCCGGGGCGAGCTCGAAGGAAAAGTGGCGGCGATCCGCAAGGATGAAATCGGGGAGTTGGCGGAATCGTTCAACGACATGACCGCGAACCTGAGACAGGCCCGGGACGAATTGCGCAACTGGGGTGAAACGCTGGAGGTCCGCGTCGCCGAGCGCGCCGAGGAAATTCAGGAGATCCAGCACCGGCTCATGCACGCGGAACGCCTTGCCTCCCTCGGCGAACTGGTTGCCGGCATTGCCCATGAAGTGAACAATCCCCTCACCGGCATCCTCATGCTCTCATCCCTGGCCCTGGAACGACATGATCTGCCGCCGCAACTGCGCCATGACCTGGAGACGGTGGTGGGAGAAACCCAGCGTTGCGCCGTGATTGTGCGCGGCTTGCTGGAGTTTTCGCGGCAGCGGGAACCGCGCAAGGATCTGGAATCGGTTAATGTCCTGCTCGACTCGACCCTGGCCCTGGTCGAGCATCAGGCCCTCTTCCTCAATATCCGTGTCGACAGGGATTATGACGCAGCGATACTACAGATTCTTGTCGACACGTCACAAATGCGACAGGTTCTGATGAATCTGCTGATCAATGCCGGGCAGGCAATGCCTCAGGGGGGGGTATTGTCGGTGCGGACGGGAGTGAGATTGCCGACGCAGCAGGTTTTTGTCGCCATTCGCGACAGCGGTTGCGGCATCGCTGCGGAACATCTCTCCAAGATTTTCGATCCCTTTTTCACGACCAAGGACCACGTCGGGACCGGCCTCGGACTGGCGGTTTCCTACGGCATCGTCAAGAGCCACGGCGGCGAGATCGAGGTCGAGAGCCGTCCCGGGGAAGGGGCACTCTTCACCCTTCTGCTCCCTCTGCCCCCGGCCGGCGAAGGAGAAAAACCCGTTTAATTGAGAGGCCGTTCCCGGCTGTGAATTCCCTGTTTCTTCAGTAACGCCTGAAAATTGGGGCGCAGCATGCCGACCGCTTCGGCGGCACGGGTCACATTCCAGCTGTTGCGTTCCAAGGCATCCAGGAGAAAGGCCCGCTCCAGCGGCTCCACCGCCTGCTCACGCAGCTGGCGTTTACGCTCCCGCAACTCCCCGAAATTCTGGGGAATTTCCCCCGCCCCCGCCCCCGCCGCTTCCGGCAGTCCCAATTCGAGATCGTGCGCGCGAATCAGCGCCCCTTCGGCCAGCACCGCCGCCCGTTCGATGAGATTTTCCAGTTCGCGCACATTGCCGGGGAAGGGATAGTGCTGCAGCAGCTCCAGGGCTTCGGGGGCGAGACCGTGCAGCTCCTTGCCCAGTTCGTCGGCATTCTGCTTGAGAAAATGGGCGGCGAGGAGGCGCAAATCCCCCTTGCGTTCGCGCAACGGCGGCAATTCCACGGGAATGATATTGAGACGAAAGAAGAGATCCTCGCGAAAAACTCCTTGCGTGACCAGTCCGCGCAAACCGCGATTGGTTGCCGCCACCAGACGGATGTCGATGGGGAGCGGCTGGGTGCCGCCAATCGGGGTCACCTCGCGCGCCTGCAACACGCGCAGTAACTTGGCCTGAATGGTCAGACTGAGGTTGCCGATCTCGTCGAGGAAGAGCGTCCCGCCGTCGGCGACCTTGAAGAGCCCGGTTTTGGTCTGAATCGCCCCGGTGAACGAGCCCTTGACGTGACCGAAGAGTTCGCTCTCGAGCAGGTTCTCCGCCAGGGACGTACAGTCGACGGCGACAAAAGGCTGTTCCCGTCGCGCGCTGTGATTATGGATCGCCTGCGCCACTAACTCCTTGCCGGTGCCACTTTCACCGGAAATCAGGACCGTGCTGTCAGTCGGAGCCACCTGCATGATGCGCCGGTAAACCCGTTGCATTTCCGCACTCTCCCCGACAAAACGGTCGAATCCGTGGTGTTCGCGCAACGCCTTGTGCAGCAGCAGGTCGTCAAGTTGACCGGGCCTCTGTTCGAGGGCGGCCCCGATCTTCTGGACGATCTCATCGGGGGTGAAGGGCTTGGCCAGATAGTCGACGGCACCGCATTTCATCGCTTCGACGGCGGTGTCGACAGTGGCATAGCCGGTGATGATGATGATCGGCACTTCGGGTTGCAGGGTGCGAATCGCCTTGAGTACCTCCATGCCGCTCATCCCCGGCATCTTCAGGTCGCTGACGACCAGGGTAAACGATTCCTGCTGCAGCCTGGCGACAGCCTGCTGCCCGCTGGCAAAGGTTTCAACCCGGAAATTTCGCCCCTCGAGGGTTCGCTGCAAACCATCGCGAACCACACGATCATCATCCACCACCAGAATTCTGGCCTGCTCCATGTGACCTCCCGTGCCCGCCTCTCCCTACGCCCAGCGAAAAAATTAACTGTCGTTAATCTCGCATCATAGGGGCCACTCTCTTTTGTGTCAATCCCCCTTCTGCGGCGCATAGATTCCCTGACAGTGTATGCCTGTTTCATGCACCCGCAATTTCACTTTATATCCAATTGTTTTCAGATAGTTAGCGACGGAATCCGCAATTCTCCCTCCATTTCACTGCCTGATCCCCACATACAGTCAAGCCTCCCGGGAGCTTTCTCTCGGCATTAGGTATTGCCGGATAAAGACCGCAATATTAGACACTTATATACTTAATTAGATTTTTTTAAATATAGGCACGACATCTGCACTACCTCTGGTCACAATGCAACAAAGAGCTTCGACAGGAAGGAGATGGGCCATGAAAAAAATGATGCGGCATTTATTGGCGGTTTTCTTCGGGAGCGCCACTGCGGCTTTCGCCGCTGAGAGTACGGCAGGGAGCGGGATGAGCCCCCTGACCCTGATCTTCATTGCGTTTTTTGCCCTGGTTCTGGCTTTTCAGTCAATTCCGGCCCTGGTGATGCTGGTTTCGGCCTTGCGAGGGATTTTTACCCATGTCGCGCATCGGGGAGATGCCGTTCGCGTAGGGAAGAAGTCTTCATAAAATGACCGGGAGAGGCCGCGCTCCAGTCCAATCGCTTCACGTCGAGGGAGGCAACAGACCATGTCAGGACTACTTATAGCCGATGGCGACATGGATTCCCGCATCCATATGGCTCAACTCTTTATCGGGGCCGGCTACAACGTCACCGTGACCAATTCGGCCGCCAATGTCCTCTATGACATCCTCAAAAGGACGGCCCAGGTCATTCTCCTGAGCAGCGAATTCGATGAACTCAGCGCCGCCGAATTCATCCCGCTGCTGAAAAAATGCAACCGGGACCTCACCATCATCCTGGTTGCCGACGAAGTCTCGCTGCCGCTGATGCGCAAGGCTCGTCGCGAAGGCATCTTCTATCACGCGTTGCGCCCGGTGCATCCCGGCGACAGCGACGAAATCCGCCAAGCCGTTGCCTGCGCTTTCGAAAATGTCGCGCATGGACAACATGGCAAACCGCCCGGCCGCAACTGAATAGCCGGCCACACCTTGAAAGGAGTCCACCATGAAAACGACCGCAACGCTCACCGGAACCGTCGCCATGCTGCTGCTTGCCGCCCCGGCCTTTGCCGTCAACACCGCCAAGGTTTACAAAAGCGGTCCGTTGGTCCTGATTTTCCTCGGCTTCTTTGCCCTGCTGATCATCATGCAGATGATCCCCGCCATCACCACCCTCTTCGCCATGGTCAAAGGGCTCATGTCCGAAAAGACGAAGACCGCAGCAGCCGTGGCGGAAACTGAAAAGTAAATAGTACCCCTGCGTATCCTCGCGAAAGGAGTCTAAAACCGTGAACGGATTACTGGATAAATTGTTCGGCTCAATTGGGGAAGTGACCGAAGTGGTGACGGTGGTCGACTTCTACCAGTACATCAAAGGAGTCGAGTATCTCATCTGTATTGCCTTCTTCATCATTTTCCCGATGTTTTACCGTTACATCCACCAGCGCCCGAACGTCGCCGGGAAGAAGTAAGGTCACGACATTCACCCATTGTCCAAGGAGAGGACAGCTCATGCGACTGCTAGTGACTTCATTATTCGGAATATTTCTGACCCTGGCGGCGGCAGGGCTGGCAAGCGCCGCCGCCCCTCCCGGGATGGTCACCCTCGATACCCTTTCCGAACACTTCGCCGGGGTGTCCTTTGACCACCAGCTGCATCAGGATCTCGCCACCTGCGACAAGTGCCATCACCACACCACTGGGGAAACGGCCGAGCCACAGTGCGCCGGTTGTCATCAGGGCCGGACGACGGCAACCGTGGCCTGCCGCGACTGCCACTCGACCCAGCCCTTCTCCGCCGCTTTCATCCGCGAAAAGGAACGCGATCGCGGCCGCTACCACATCGACAAGCCCGGGTTGAAGGCGGCCTACCACCGCAACTGCTTCAACTGTCACGAAGAGAGCGGCGGGCCGACCGGATGCGAGGATTGCCACGCCAAGACCCCGGCCGGCACAGTCTTCTACAATCCTGGCAGCCAGTCGGCAAAACCGGCGGCAGGCGCCCACTAGGGGCGGCAACAACTACAAGGAGAGCTTGTCATGAGCGGAATGAGCCGTAGAAAATTTTTGGTGACGAGTCTGGCCGGTAGCGCCGCGGTCACCTTGGCCCCTGCCTGCAAGGCCATGGCATCCGGGTCTTTCGAAGGATACCCCGACGGCATGGGGGTACTCGTCGACCTGACCCGCTGCATCGGCTGCCGTAGTTGCGAAGCGGCCTGCAACAAGGAGCAGGGCCTGGCCCCGCCGGCCCAGTCCTTCGAGGACAAATCGGTCTTCGATCAGACCTTCCATGGGGGGCAGAAACGCCGGACCGACGAGAATGCCTATACCGTCGTCAATCGCTATGACCCCGAAGGGGCGACCAAACCGGTCTACCGCAAGTCACAGTGCAACCATTGCAACGAGCCGGCCTGCCTCACCTCGTGCTTTGTCAATGCCTACACCAAGACGCGCGAAGGTGCGGTCATCTACAACTCCAAGGTTTGTGTCGGCTGCCGCAACTGCATGATCGCCTGCCCCTTCCAGGTCCCGGCTTACAGCTATTCGAGCGCCTTCAACCCGATGATCAAGAAGTGCATCTTCTGCTACGAAACCCGGCTGAAAAACGGTCAGCCGCCAGCCTGTGTCGGAATTTGCCCGCAGGAAGCCTTGACCTTCGGCTACCGGGATGAGCTCCTGAAGATCGGACGGGCACGAATCAAGGCCAATCCCGATCGCTATGTCGATCACATCTACGGCGAAAGCGAAGTCGGCGGGACCGCCTGGATGTACCTCTCCAGCGCCCCTTTTGAGCAAGTCGGTTTCGACACCACCATGGGCAAGGAACCGATCATCAACAACGTCAAGGACTTTCTGGGTACCGTACCGATGGTCCTGGCCATCTGGCCGGCGCTCTTCACCGGGTTCCACCTGCTGGCCAAACGCCAGGAGCACGGCACCGAGGGTGACCATTCCAACAACGAGGAGTCATGACCATGAAAACGATGATCGCCCTGGGCATCAAGCCCGTCGACTCGCAGGAAAGGGCTCCGGGCCGACGCTGGAGCCTCCTGGAAAAAGTCCTTCTCGGCCTGACTCCGCGTCAGTACCTGAGCCAAGCCGTGCGTAATCCGATGAACTGGATTCTCGGGCTGGCCATGGTTGTCGGCCTCCCCTTTATCCTCGAACGCTTCATCTTCGGTCTCGGTGCGGTCACCCACTCCTCCAATGATTATCCCTGGGGGCTCTTTCTCGGCTTCGGTCTCTTCTGCATGGTCCCCCTCTCCGCCTCCGGCTTCATGCTCGGGACGACGGTGGAGATCTTCGGCCGCCACGATTTTGAGCCGATCGAGCGACTGGCCTTGTTGAACGGCCTGCTCGGCTATCTGTTTGCCGTTGTTTACCTCCTCGTCGACCTCGGCCAGCCCTGGCGGCTCCCCTATCCGATGACCGTCGCCTTCGGCCCGGCGGCGGTTCTCTTCCTCGTCGGCTGGCATGTCGCCACCTATCTCTCGGTGCAGATTGCCGAGGTTTCGGCCTCCTTCTTCGAGTGGATGAACTGGCTATGGGGCAAGCGCTTCATTCGCCGGATCGCCGTCGGCCTGACCGTCTCCGGCATCATTCTGTCGACCCTGCACCAGGGAGCTCTCGGCGCGCTCTTTACCTATGCTCCGGGGAAGATTCACCCGCTGTGGTATTCTTCCTCCTTTCAATGGATTCACTTCTTCTGCTCGTCCATCCCCGGCGGCCTCTGCATGGTCATTGCCGTCAGCACCATCGTCAGCAAAACCATGGCCTGGCGCTGCGACGAGACCTTCAAAAACAGTCTCGATCGTCTCACCGTCTCCCTCGCCAAAGGCGCCAGCATGGGTCTGATCACCTATCTCACCATTAAACTCATCGCCGTCGCCCACGATAACGAATGGGCTTACCTCGCCACCGGTTGGGGTCAATGGTACCTGTTCGAGATCTTTTTTGGGGTTGTCCTGCCCCTCGTGCTCTTTGCCCGCGGAATCCGTTACAATCAAGTCGGTCTGATTCGCTTCGCCGCCTTCGTCACGATCTTCGGCATCGTCCTCAATCGGCTCAACACGGCGCTCGTCGCCTTCAACTGGAAGCTCTATCAGGAGATTCCGCACTGGAAAGAGATCGTCATCAGCCTGGCGATCTTTGCCCTCTACGTCGCCACCTATCGCTTCATCCTCTATCGTCTGCCGATTCTCTTTGCCATGAAACCACTCCCGCAAGAAGTCCCGGTGGCAGCAGCAGAAACAGTGCGCGCACACAACACTCCAGAACCGGCACCGGTCGCCGCCTATCGTACGGGGCTAGACAAGTAAGCGCATATTCGATCCATAAAACCGGCCAGGCCTCCAGTCGGCAGCGCAGACCGCCGGCTGGAGGCCGCTGCGACAGCGACGGCGAGTATCCGAAAAAGGGAAACGGAGGTGGGTCATGTTGAACAATCTCGGCGCCAAAGCAATCGTTCCCGTGGCAGTGACGGTGACCGGATTCGCCCTTGTTTGCTGCATCCTGCTCTATGCCGGCATCAAGGCCGACATGACCCGCGATGCGGTCGCTCATTCCCTGACCCTGGCCGATACCGTCGTCAAGTCGACGCGCTTTGCCATGCTGCGGGCCGATCGCGAGACTCTCGGCAACATCGTCGACAGCGTCGGCCGGCAACAGGAAGTTGACCACCTGCGCATCTTCGACAAAAAGGGGCTGATCAGTTTCTCCAGCAACCGGGTTGAAACCGGTCGCTTCGTCGACAAGGACGCCGGCGGCTGCCTCGGTTGCCACAACACGCCAACGCCTCGCGCAACCCTCGAACAGATGCAACAGGCCCGCCGCATCGTCGGCACGCGTGGGGGGGACATCCTCGCCGTTACCGCCCCTATCTACAACGAGCCGTCCTGCTCCAACGCCTCTTGCCATGTCCACCCGGAAGGGCAGAAAATTCTCGGCATTCTCGACATCGGCTTTGACCTTGCCCCCCTGCAGGCCAGCCTGGCCTCGCTACGCTGGCGCATGGCCATCTTCACCCTCATGCTCCTGATCCTCACCGGGATCGGGGTGGCGGCGCTACTGCGGCGCAGTGTCATCACCCCAATCCAGCGCCTCATAGACTTTACCGGTCGCGAAATCAATGATAGTTTGAACGACGAAGGACATGGACTGCATGACGAGATCGGCACCGTAGCCGATAACCATCATCGCCTGCGCCGTCGACTGCACGCCGCGCTCGCTGAGCTCGCCGTACTTAGTGCCAAGAGCGGAGTAATAAAAGACTGAGCATATACGATGGCAACTTCATGAAACCGACGTTTTCCGAACTTCGGGCGAGGATCGCGGCATGACGACGCTGCGCGCGCAAACCGAAACGAAGATCCGGCAGCTTGAGGCCAGATCCCTGCGCGGCTTGTGGGCGATGGCGCTCTTTTTACTGGTGAGTTCAGCCGTCTACTACGGACTTGAACGTCTCTTCCCCCTCTCCCCGGAAATCCGCAGTTTTCTCGGACCGGCCCCGCCCCTCAACCTGATCAGCCTGGCCCTGGTAATCTACAGTTTCTCCGCCATCGTCCTCATCCTCTCGCGCATGACCATGGGTCATCCCCCGGGCTCCGGCTTCGCCCACGTCGGCTACCTGACCGGCTTCTATATTTTCTTCCACCTGGCCAGAGCAAGCGTGGAGAACCTCTGGGCTGTTCTTGCCGCCGGAGCAACCATCCTCGTCCTCTCCGCCTATCATCAGCGCACATTCTGCGCTGAAGCGATCAGTGAGGAGCGGGAGACCTTGGCGCGCCTCGAGTTGCGGGAACGGTTCGGTGGCGAGAAGAGGGAGGGCGGACCAGAATAAATGTCGAATGAGTTCGGTTGCAACGAAAACGCGCCGCCCGGGGATATCCCTGGGCGGCGCGATCTTTTCCGGATGTTGTATTTCAGCCCGCCTCTTCCCTCTCGCGCCGGTTGAACTCTTCGTAGCGGGCGATCTGTTCGGCCAGACTCAACTTGCGCTTGCAGCAGGTCGAAGCCTTCAGACACACCCGACAGCGCTCGTCACTGCACCACTGACAGCAGGTGCAATCGGGGCAGGGATGTTTCTTGTCCGTATCGAGGTCCATGGGTTCAGTGTACGGCCGTTACCTTGCTGCCGGCAAGTCCTCTTCAGTGCGCCAGCAGATAACGGCGCCGGAACACGAGATAGAACGCTTCACCGGCCTCGCTGGCCAGGAGGAGAAAAACTGCGAGGACGATCCCCGGCACGGGAAGGGGGATCACCAGGAGCAGCGCCCAGATACACAGGAGAAAGAGGACCTTGTAGATGGTTGAGCGGCCGAGCTCGGCGGTACGATGCAGTTCGGTAAAATAACCGCGCAGGACGTTGGAAAATCCATAGAGGAGGGGATAGAGGGCACTGGCGGTGAGCGGGAGGGCGATATAGTCGCACATGGCCGGGTCGAGCCCCATCAGGGTGCCGAGAACGGGGCCGCGCAGGGGAAAGGCGATGAGAAGGATGCCGACGGCGAGGGCACTGCCGACCCGGCGGCAGAAACGCATGACCACCCCAAAGTCCTGCGGACCCCGCACCAGGGTCTGGTAAGCCTGCTGCAGGTTGCGCATCGGTCCGGCGAGGAGGAAGAGAAAGCCGCGCAGCACGCCGTAGGCGGCCAGGGCGACAGTCGCATCGGGGAGGCGGCCAAGGAGAGCGCTGATGAGGATGGGGATGGTCTGTTGCAGACAGGAAGCGTAAGCGAGGGGAAAACCGAAACGCAGGATCTCGGTGGTGCCCCGTTCGGGATGACTGCTCGGCAGGTATTGGGGGGGTTGCCGCAGGGCAAAAAAACCGACCAGGAGGGTTTCCACGGCGACACAGCCGACCAGCCCGAAGGCGCCGAGGGCGACGCCGGAAAACCATCGGCGACCGACGACCAGCAAGAGAAAAAGGGCGCCGACCCGGACTCCGGTGGCGGTGGAAACCAGAGCGGTATGGCGCTGCTGCATGAGCAGTCCCTGGAAGAAACCGCGAAAGCCGGTGATGAAGGGGAGAAAGACGCAGAGACCCAGGGCCTCCTTGGCTTGCGTCGCCACCGCCCCGGTGGTGCCGAGGCCGCTGCGCAGGACAAAATCGCCGACCTCGGTGAAGGCGAGGAGGGCGAGGAGGAGGGAGACCCAGAAGGCGACGACGATGACGAAAATCACCGTTCCGCGGTACGATTTGCGCCCGCGCACCATGGCGATGGTGATGGTGTGGTTCTGGTAGGAGGGGGAAGCGAGGAGGAGATGAATCACCATCGCCACCGAAAAACCGGCGAGAGCGGTGATCGCCTCGGCCTCGCGGGCGAGGAAAGCATTGATGACTGAATGAGAGATGCTCATCATCTGCACGTTGAGGAGCATCGGGAAGAAGAAGAGGGCGATCTCCTTCTGCGTCAACGGCTGAGCCAGGTCGAGGGCCGCGGACTTCATGCGAGCAGGGCCGCCAGCTCGGCGACGGTCGCGGCGCGCAGGTCGGGGATGAGGCCGTCGTCATGCCCCAGCCCCCAGGCGCAGAAACAGGTGGCGACCCCGGCCCCATGCCCGGCGCGCAGGTCGGTATGGTGATCGCCAATCATGAGGGCGCCGGCCGTCGGGCGGCCGAGGCGATGCAGGGCGAGGCGGATCGGGACCGGCGACGGTTTCTTGACCGCACAACTGTCGCCACCGATAACGGCGCCGAAGCGATCCCCGAGATCGAGTCGTTCCAGCAGGCGCAGGGTCAGGCCGAGCGGTTTGTTGGTGACAACGGCGAGGGAGGCGGGAGGGAAAATCTGCAGAAGTTCACGGATGCCGGGGTAAACCATGGTCTGGTCGGCAAGATGTTCGCCATAGAGAAGGAGAAATCGCTGCAATCGCGCCTCCGCGAACACCCCTTCCGGGAGGGCCCGGCGCACCAGTTCGCGCGCCCCGTCACCGACGAGTTCCCGCACCGTCACCGGCAGCAGAGGAGGGAGTCCCAGTTCAGCGCGCAACAGGTTGACGGCAGTGGCGAGATCGGCCACCGAATCGACCAGGGTGCCATCGAGATCGAAAAGTAAGGTCGTGTAGGACATCGGCTCTGGATTATGAACTCGGATTGGGACGATTGATTTAATCACCCCGGCGGTTTCGGCGGGCGGGCACCGAAAAGGGCGGTGCCGACGCGAATCAAAGTCGCCCCTTCTTCGATGGCAACCTCGAAATCGTGACTCATCCCCATGGAGAGTTCGGGGAGTTCGATCCCCGGCAAGGCACGGCTCAGCTCCAGCGCCAGCTCGCGCAGACGGCGGAAGTAGGGACGCACCGCTGCCGGATCGTCGAGGAACGGCGGGAGAGCCATCAAACCGCGCAGGCGCAGATGCGGCAGCCGGGCGACGGCGGTCGCCAGGGCCAGCACCTCGGCAGCGCCACTGCCGGCCTTGCTCCCTTCGTCGCCCAGATTGACTTCGAGGAGGATATCGGCGCACAGTCCGAGCTTCCCCCACTGCCGGTCGATCTCCCGGGCCAGGGTCAGGCGGTCGACGGAATGGATGAGAGCGACTTTCCCCGCCAGATATTTAACCTTGTTGCTTTGCAGCGCCCCGATGAAATGCCACTCAAGAGTCGGCGGCAGTTGCGCGGCCTTGGCGACAAACTCCTGCACGTAGTTCTCGCCGAAGAGCTGCTGCCCTGCCGCCACCGCCTCGGCCACCCCTGGCACCGCCACCGTCTTGCTCACCGCCAGCAAGCGTACGGTTGCCGGGTCGCGGCCGCAACGGGCGCAGGCAGCGGCGATACGGGTCTGAATGGCGGCGAGGTTGGCGGCAAAAGACATGATGAATATCCTGTAAGGGTACCCCTTGTGGGTGCCCAGGGCAGGCACGAAGCCTGTCCCTACAAAGGGTCGGCAAAAAGGGTGATGGCGCCAAGACGCTCCAGAACCGTGACGACTTCACAGAGGGGAAGGCCGACGACGTTGGTGTAACTCCCATCGATGGCGCGGACCATGAAGGCGCCGAGCCCCTGGATGGCATAGGCGCCGGCCTTATCGAAAGGTTCGCCGCTGGCGATGTAGCCGGAAATCTCCACCTCGGTCAAATCCTTGAAGAAAACTTTTGTCAGCACCGTCCCAGCGGTCATTTCACCACTGACGCGATCGTAAACGGCGTAGCCCGAGACCACCTGGTGGGCGCGCCCCGACAGGGAGCGGAGCATGGCCGCCGCCGCTGCCGCATCCACCGGCTTGCCGAGAACCACCCCATCGCGTTCGACTTCGGTGTCGCTGCCGAGAAACCAGCGCCCGGCGACCTCCGGCCGGGCCGCCACCTCGCGCGCCTTTTCCTGGCTCAGGCGCAGGACATGGTCAACGACACTTTCGCCGGGGAGAGGCTCTTCGGGAATGGCACTCGGCGCTACGGCAAAACGGATGCCGAGGCGGGCCAATAATTCGCTGCGTCGCGGTGAGGCCGAGGCCAAAACGAGCTGGGGGGGAAATTGCATGGTATGGCTCGCACAATGGATTGATGAGGCATGTGGCAGGGAGCAAGATAGGTCGCGTGTTCATCGCCTGTCAACAGAATTGCCTTTCCGAATTAGCGCGCCGGTCTTTTCCTTTCTTCCCTCCTCCGCCAAGTTAGGTTAGACTCTGCACAGATTCGGGGGGATGAGGAGGCACCCATGTCACAACCTGCATCGTCGATCTTCCGCCTCTTGTACGCTGTGCTGCTGGTCGCGTCTCTCCCCGGCTGCTCGCCGGAGGAGAAGCCGCTGCCGGTCAGCCTCGACAAGCGGCAAACGGTCCCGACAGAGCAAACGGATAGCCGGGCGGAGCTGACCGTCTGTGTCGGCGCCATGATTACGCCGCAGGAGGGCTACGGTTATTACCGCGAGCTCCTCGACTACCTGGAAACACGCCTCAATGTCACCATCCATCCCCTTGACCCCGGCAACTATGCCGAGACCAATAAACTCCTGCAAAGTGGCAAAGCCGATTTCGCCTTTGTCTGCGGTGGCCCCTACGTCTCCGGTCACGACGAGTTCGGTCTGACCCTGCTGGTGGCACCGGTGGTCAAGGGGGAGGCCGTCTATTACTCCTACCTCATCGTCCCTGCCGACAGCCCGGCCCGCTCCCTCGCCGACCTGCGCGGCAAGAACTTTGCCTTTACCGATCCGCAGTCCAACTCCGGCAAACTGGTGCCGACGGCGATGCTGGCCCGCCTCGGCGAGACCCCGGAACAGTTTTTCCGCTCCACCTCCTTCACCTACGGTCATGACCGCTCCATTCGCGCCGTCGCCGAGCATCTGGTCGACGGCGCCGCCGTCGACAGCCTGATCTGGGAATACGCGGCCAAGCTTCATCCCGAGCTCACCGCCAAAACCCGCATCATCGCCCGCAGCGATCCCTACGGCATACCGCCGGTCGTCGTCGCCCCGCACCTCGATGCAGGTCGCCGCGACCAGTTGCGCCAAGCGCTCCTGGGCATGCACGAAAATGCCGAAGGCGCCAAGATTCTCAAAGGGATGAACATCGACCGCTTTGCCCTGATCGACGACAGCGCCTACGACAGCATCCGCCAGATGCTCCCCCCCGTACAGCGCCAGCCTGCCCAGCGTAAACAACCATGACCCTGTCGCTGGGCCTGCGCCAGAAAATTCTCTTGACCCTGGGCGGACTGATCCTTTTCATCGGCCTCGCCAGCGCCATTGTTGTCAAATACAACTTTTCACGACAGCTGCGCCAGGAGCTGGAAAAGCGCGGCGTCTCCATCGCCTGCAACCTGGCACGGCAGGCAGCAGACCCGGTCCTGGCCCGTGATCGGCTTGGCTTGAAGTTGCTGGCCATCGAACAAGCGCAAACCGAAGAAGACATCGTCTACATCTTTTTCGTACGTCCCCGTGGCAACGAAGTTCTGGCTCACACTTTCGGCCGCACCTTCCCCGGCGAACTGCTGACCGCCAACACTCTTGCCGCCGGCGAACGTTTTCACTTGCGCTACCTGTCGACAGAGCAGGGACCGATTTACGATATCGCCGCGCCGATCGGTGCAGGGGGAGGGCTGGGGCAGGTCAGGGTCGGCATTTCAACTGAGCCGATCAGCCGCGCCGTCAACGCGCTGAGCGGGGAAATTCTCATCATCACCTTGACCTTCGGGGCCATCGCCTTTCTCTTGAGCATTCCTCTCTCGACCGCCATCGTCCTTTCGTTACAGCAGTTGACCACAGCCACCGCTGCCGTCGCCGAAGGCGATTACACTACGCCGATCGCCATCGGCGGCAGCGATGAGATCGGTCGGCTCGCCGCCAGCTTCAACCGCATGATTACGAGACTGGAAGCCGCGCGACTCGATCTGCAGACACGCAACAGCGAACTCGCCGGCGAAGTCGAACGGCGCCGCACGGCCGAAGATGAGCTGGCGGCACAGCTGACCCTCATCTCCACCCTGGTCGATGAAATCCCCACCCCGGTCTTTTTCAAGGACATCCAGGGTCGTTATCGCGGCTGCAACCGCGCTTTCGAGGAACTCATCGGCATTCACCGGGCCGAGCTGCTCGGCCATACGGTCAGCGATGTCCTGACCGCTGAAGAGGCTGCGGTGCACCTGGCCTCCGACCGCGACCTCCTGGCCCACCCCGGCAGCTGCTATTATGAACTCCCCTTTACCGGTCGTGACCAAAAGAAGCGCGAGGTCGCCTGTCGCAAAGCGACCTACAACGATCACAGCGGCCGTGTCGCCGGCATCGTCGGCATTCTTGTCGACGTCACCAGGGAGCGGGAAACCGACCGGTTGCGCACTGACTTCGTCTCCACCGCCGCCCATGAATTCCAGACGCCGCTGACGGCGATCATCGGCTTCAGTGAAGTTTTGCAGCTGGAGAAAGACCTCGACCCGGTGACGCGGGACGAATACCTCGCCATTATCCACGAACGGGGCGTGTTCCTCTCCCGCCTGGTCGATCGTTTTCTCGATGTCAGCCGCATCGAAGCCGGGCGCGCGGTCCCCCTCGACCCCTCTCCCTGCCGCCCCAAACCGGTTCTCGATGCTCTTCTCGCCAGCTACCGCGCCCGCAACAGCGGCCACCGCTTTGAGGTCCGCCTCCCCGGCCGCTGCCCCCTGCTCCTGGTCGACAAGGACCGCTTCACCCAGATTCTCGAGAACCTCCTCAGCAACGCGGTCAAGTACGCACCTTCCGGCAGCCGCATCCAGATCAGTGGCGAAACGGTTCCTGCCGGTTTTCGCCTGCGTCTCCACAACGAAGGTCCGGGGCTCTCTCCGGAGACCCTGGCAAGAATCTTCGAAAAATTCTACCGGGCCGACGCTTCCGATCACGCCCCCTCTGGCACCGGTCTCGGCCTCTATATCACCCGGGCTATCGTCGAAGCTCATGGCGGCCAGATCGACGCGACCAGCAGCCCCGGCGCAGGGGTCACCTTCACCATTATCCTCCCTCTCGCCCCGGACACTTCTTCTCCAGCGCAACCCCCCAGCTGAAAGCGCCAGCTGAAAGCGTTTGACACGATCCAACCTTTCCGGTAGAGTCCTGCCTCACAACCGCATAGCATCGTCTTTATCAAGAGTGGTGGAGGGATAAGGCCCTGTGAAACCACAGCAACCGGTCCCCTTCGCCAAGGCTGCGGCGGACGTCAGGTGCTAATTCCTTCCTGCTTTCGGCTTTGCGCCGCGGCGGGAAAGATGGGGACGGAGCCCGACCGATACTTTTTGCCCCTACCGTATCCGTGAAGGCCCCTTCTCATCTTTTCGAGAAGGGGCCTTTTTACGTTTTAGGATTAGGAGTCAGTCTTTGTCCGCTTCGGTCGGGATCGTCACCACCCAATACGCCGACTTCGAGGTCGAGTTGCAGCTGGAGAGCGGCCGCCTCCTCGGACCGTTGCGCCTCGCCTATGAAACCTACGGCACCCTCAACGCCGACCGCTCCAACGCCATCCTCGTCTGCCACGCCTGGACCGGGGACGCCCACGCCGCCGGCCGCCACAGCGAAGAGGACCGCAAGGCCGGCTGGTGGGACGACATGATCGGCCCGGGCAAAGTCCTCGACACCGAGCGCTACTTCGTCCTTTGCTCCAACGTCATTGGCTCGTGCAAGGGTTCGACCGGCCCCACCAGCATCAACCCGCGCACCGGCAAGGCCTACAACCTCACCTTTCCCGTGGTCATGGCCCGGGACATGGTGCGGGCGCAGAAACTCCTCCTCGACCGCCTCGACATCCCCTCCCTCCTCACCGTCATCGGCGGCAGCATGGGGGCGATGCAGGCGCTGGAGTGGGGGATCCATTATCCGGAAGTGGTCCGCTCCATCATCCCCATCGCCGGCACCGGCCGCACCTCGCCCATGGCCATCGCCCTCAATGCCCTCGCCCGCCAGGCGGTCTTCAACGACCCCCTGTGGAAAAAAGGCAACTACAAGCCGGAGCACCCTCCGGCCGACGGCCTCGCCCTCGCTCGTGCCGTCGGCCATATCTCTTTTTTGTCCGACACCTCGATGCACCTCAAGTTCGGCCGCAAGTTCACCGCCACCGACGGGCTCTTCGATTTCTTCGGCCGCTTCGAGATCGAACGTTACCTCGCCTACAACGGCGCCAGCTTTGTCGAGCGCTTCGACACCAACGCGTTTCTCTACCTGGCCAAGACCC
>Ga0154505_1101_pt2 | contig 32335 bp, 34 predicted proteins | sample RifGroD2_FD_115984 | JGI IMG/M metagenome (GOLD analysis project Ga0154505, IMG submission 115984) | Desulfuromonadales bacterium GWD2_61_12
CCAGGTTGGGCCGGGGGCGCGGTTGAGGGAGGTGAAGAGTTTGATGGAATCGGTGAGTGAGGGCATGGGTTTTCGGTCTTTATACATCAGTTTGGAGTTGAGATACGAGCCAATGTGGATCTCCGAACTTGAAAATTTCGGCGCTGCGGGATGCGGGGGAGCGCTGGCACCGTGGATATTTCAATCTTCATTTCTTTTCTTTGCGATAGGCCACCGGCTCGACGTCACGACAGCGCTGCTCCAGTTGGTGGGCGATGCGCTGAACCAATTGTGGGTCCATGGTGGGACTAGAATCCAAAGGTTTGGCGAGAGCAACGGGATTCTTGCCATTGAAGATGAATACGCTACCCAGCTTGGTGCGTTCGATAAACCAACCGGGGAGAGCCAGTGCGGGCTTAACCTGCACAATTTCACCCACTGCGCTACACAACCATTTTTGCAGCCATTCGGCCTGACGTTTGGCTTGCTCAAGGGGCTCGCTTTCATGCCAATCTGGGAAACGCAGGATTTGACCGTCATAAACCACCGTCGCGTCCACACTCCCCCGCCCTTTGTCGGGCTTGGCCCTTCCCTTGGTCTCAACAGCAATGATGCCACCGGGGCCGACGACAACATGATCAATATTGAAGTTCTCCGCAGGGAAGTCGTGGAAGACGCGGCAACCGAGAAGCATCAGGTGGTTGAGTTCCTGGCCGACGGCGAGTTCGGCGTCTAGGCCAAGAGCTAGATTTTGTCGTGTGACCATAAATACGTAAAGACGACGAATCTGCCATGCGATGATTGCGATGTAAAACACACCATTGACCAACAATTGCCACAGATGAAGTTTTTTGTCCCCGAAAGTCATCAGCACTGACAGAAAGAAAACGGGGAGGAGGGAAGTCCAGGCTGTCGTCAAAACATAATCACCGAGCTTACTGTCGTGATTTTCGAGTTCTTTGCGCAGGGTCTCACCGGGACTGCGTAGTAGACTGCTCGTTAAAGGAGTACGCCGCTCCCTGCGCTTGCGCCTGAACAAAATGAGCGCAACTAAAGTCGAGCACAACATCGACAGAGCAACAATCGCAAAGAGAAATAAAAATACTGCATTAGACATAATTGATCACCTTACTTACTTCGTTGATTTCTGCCACAAGGGAACACCGCCAGCGGCAGGAGCGGCTTGTGCGGGGCCTTGCGCTTGGTGGCAGCGGGCCAGGTTGGGCCGGGGGCGCGGTTGAGGTGGGTGAATTGGTGGATGGCGGGGGTGAGGTCGTTCATGGGCTCTTTATTTCGAGAATCATCTTAGCGACTTGGAAGCCTGACTCTGTGGTTGGGCAGGGATATTCATGGTGTTTATTTTCCGACTTCAACCAATCGCACAGCAATCTCGCAACCTCATCGGGGTCAGCACTTCTGTTTTTGAGCGCACACTCCCAGACTACGGCGACCCTCCACCCCGCATCCTGAAGGGTCTCGTTATGCCTCCGGTCCCTGGCGATGTTTTCATCGAATTTTTTGAGCCAGAAATCTACATTGGTTCCGGGCGTTGTGGTCGCTTTGCAGCCGTGTCGATGCCAGAAACAACCATGTACGAATACCACCGCTTTGTACCGAGGGAAGATGATGTCCGGAGATCCCGGCAACTTCTTGTCATGAAGACGATATCGCAGCCCAATTTTGTGCAGCGACCTTCGAAGCATTATCTCCGGACCAGTATTCTTTTGACCGACCTTGGACATGATTGTCGAACGTGTCGTCTTGTCCACGGTATCCACTGCCTTCACACTATGTGAACGCCATTAATCTGTCGATGATTCCGACGGACGAGAGCGTTGGGGTTAAACAGTTCGGGTTGCAAGCTCATGAGGTTTTCTCCTGATCAAAGCTCCACACGCGAGAAGTGCGGATAAATGCGATAGAACTTCTCGAAGACTTCAAAGGGATCTTCTCCGAGCTTCGACTCAGGCAGCTGAAAGCCGAGCCTCTCACGGGCGTTAGTGTTTGACTCCATTGTCAGACGCTCCAATGACGAGAGGGCGGGTAGATCAATGCAGAGAGGATGCTCAGGCGGGGAGTAAAAACACCACCTTTGCACAAGCGATTCGACGAGCTTGTCGTCGGCGGCGCACACGATGAGCGCCGCCGTAACCATGGGTTGTCCGTCCGCGTAGTGAGTGCTCAGCGCCCACACGACTTTGCGGCCTGCGTAGCTTAGCACCTCCTTCTCTACAGCGAGGTACAAGGCGCGCAGGACGCTCGGGCCGTAGGTCTTCGTCTCCATCCCGGCGGCTGTGAGATCGCTCGGAAACAGCGTGCCAAGACGGCTCCTGAATTTCTCGAGTCTCCAGATCCAGAGCGCTTCCGCCGATAGGTTCTCGGTGGGTTTGCCGAGCGAACCAGGATTCGCATTTAGTGTGATTCTGAGCACACTGTAGAGCGGCACTTCTCCGACGGTGCGTGCGAACCGTCCGATCTGCTCGGTGACCGGCCGCGGCTCGGTGTAGTCGAACCACACGACCACTGGCTGGTCGAAGTCGTGTCCATCGAGATAGTCCTCAAGGCTCGAATGGACGCACTCGACCGACGCGATGGGGCGATTGAAGAGCTGGCGCTTGTGGACCTCCTCTTCGACCTCGACGCATGTCATGTGGACTATTCCGAGCCGCGCATGAACCAACCGGAAGTCTTCGAGGAACGGACCACCGAGCCCGATGTAGTGGTGTCCCTCCAGCGCCAACGCTGGAGCCAAGCGCGCCAACAGGGACAGGAACAGCTCACGGTCCACGGCTTTGTTTGGCCGCAAGCGGTACGGCAATGAAGAACCGGCGCTCATCGTTCACTCACCCCGCTTTTTCGTATTAGCCTTCGCAAGCTGGATCTTGAAGCACTCGTCTCCGATGGTACCCGGTTTCTCGTCGGGGTCGTCGAAAAGCATTTTGGAAACTAGGCGAACCTCCTCGGCCGGCCGAGAGAACACAATCTTCTTCGACGACGGCTTCTTCTCTTCTGGCTTTGGTAGTACGTTGTTCTTCCTTGGGTTGAACTCCACAACTTCGCTGGCATGTCCTGATGCGTCGCTGACGTTCGTCTTCTTAACGGTCGTCCGCGATGCGACCGCCTCAATCGCCCTGCTCAACGAAAACGGCTGTGCGTCCTGCCAGTAGCTCTGCTGATCGGAACGCGGATGGTTCTTCCAGTCGTTCGTGTAGGAGATCCACACCCGCATCCCCTCCTTCATCTTCACGAGGGATTCGAGCCAAATCTCCGACGACGTATCCAGCGCACGTTTGGTGGTCGTGACCGGCAACTTCTTCGCATCCTTAGAGCGAAACTCAATGATACCGGTGATGACCGAGAACTGCGGGTGGTACAGCGGAACGAGCGGAAGATCTCCCCAGCCCGTCAGGCGGCTTTTGTCGCCGACGATGACCGCACGGTCATTGCAGAGAACCGTCCATCCCGCAGTGGCCGAATCGCGCTGCCCGGAGAAATCCGCGTCGTCGTCATCTTCGCCCTCAGCTCGGCGGCTTGTGTTTAGGCCCACCGTAATTGATACAGTTACATCATTGATCGTCTTGCGAAACACATACGGCGCCGGACCGTCCTCACGCGGTGAGACGAGCACATCAACGTGGACCGGTGCCACACGTTGGTCGTTTAGCTCGATTTTGAAACCCCACTGGAGAAACATCGTGAAGTGCTGCGAGATAGCCGTTGCCACCTCATTGACGAAAGCGGGGTTGGCGAAGTGCCTTGCGACGCCCTCGTATAAATCGCTGACGTGGATGGTGGTACCAGGCTCGTCAAGATTTTCACTTGCCTCCGTAGGCTCATTGATCGGCAGTGGGTCCCAGTTTTTGGCATCAAGCCATTCCGACGTGATCGGCACTTCGAACGTATCCTCGCCGTTCCGCGTGCGTACCAGTGCATTGCGGCCCATCTTGAAGATTGCGCGCTTCATGCCGACACCGTACATTCCTATAGTTTCCGACTCCGAGTCGCGGTCGTCTTCAGGCTCACGCCCCATCTTGAAGGCATAGTTTTTTGCGACATCGCGCGGGATTCCTCCGCAGTTGTCTTCAATCAAAAAACGATCGGCGGATATTGAGATCTTTACGAAATACCGCCCATAGTCGACAGCTTCACCGTCCGCGAGACGAAGGGCACCGTCAAGGCAGTTGTCGACGAGATCAAGGATTGCGTCCGCGAGAGTGATATCCCGCGTCAGCATGGACACGAAGAACTGTTTCGTCGGACTGGCTTGAGCCTTATCGTTGCTTGGTTTCGTCATATTGAGGATCTCCCTATGCGGAGCGATGTCTCTAGAGCGGTGGTTGTCACGTTGAACGTTGTCAGTTTGGCTGATTCCTCCGCCTCGACCGATACGCTTTTTTGGTCACTTCCGAAACATGCGATAGCAAGCTGGCGCCAATGACCTCACCGAGCGCGACGGGAACGGCATTGCCTATCAGTCTGCCGATGGACTTCTGACAGACCTGTTCTCCCGGCCGAGTGAACTCATAATCCGCTGGGAAGCTCTGCAGGATCGCACCTTCTCGAAGCGAAATCGCTCTTTCTTGCTCCGGGTGCCCGAAACGACCGTTACCGAACCCGAAGAATTGGGTCGTCATTGTTGGGGCGGGATCTTCCCAGGTCATTCGGCCATAGACACTGGGATAGGTCTTCCCCGACAATTTTTTGTGACAGGTAGCCACCAACTCCCTCGGCCAATCACGCCAAGTTCCGCCAGGTCTGGAAGCCTTTATGCGCCGCATATTGATTTCTGAAAGAGCCGCGCACTGGTGCAAAGGGTCCTTCGGATGGCTTGTCCCGGCCTTGAGCGGAGGCAAGTCCCCGATGGCCTCTTTGACGGTTCTCGGCTCCTTGCCAAATTCCTGTGGGGTCAGAAGTGAGATGTGGCCAAGCTTGGACGCCAGCAATACCAAGCGGTTGCGTTGTTGAGGAATGCCGTATTCGGCGCAATTGACTACCTGGTACGCGACAGAATATCCCTTGGATTTAAGGTTGATCACGAACTCGTCGAAAACGTTCTGTTCGATGAGTCGTGGGACATTCTCCATCGTCACCAGTTCCGGCGACAGCTCATCCACAAGTCTCGAAAACTGCAACAGCAACCACCAACGTTTGTCGGATTCCGTCGCCTTCTGATTGTAGGTGGAAAAGGTCTGGCACGGAGCGCAGCCGGCCAAAAGCTTTATCCCGTTCTTTCTGTAGTGGGGCTTCAGTTCGCTGACATCCAACTCCTCCACCGATTTCAGCAGAAATTTTGCGTCGTTGTTCGCAATATAGGGATACTCACAAGCCGGATCAACGTCCACGCCGAGACGGACATCGACACCAGCCCTCACGAGGCCATGTGTCAGTCCACCCGCCCCGCAGAACAAGTCAACGGCATAGACTTTACGTCCTTTCGTCGCTCCACTTTTAGTCTGTGCCACAATTTTCATTTTTGCATTCCTTACCGAAATTTCCTGAATCACTTGTAAGACGCTAACCGGAAAACAGCTGAACGTTTGAGAAATGCCGGTGAGATAATACCTAATTTTGGACATCCGGTATATATCTGCTTACAGTTGTAGCTGCATTGCTGCTTCCCTATGCCTCCGCATAAACTCCCCCTCCGGCAAAAACTTATCCGGCATCTGCAGCGGCTGCCCCTCGTAAACCAGAAAATTCCGCTCCAACGCCTCATCCGGCAGATACGCCTTCAAGCGTGGCCCGGCCACCAGCCGAAAATCCGCATCGAAGGTAATCAAGCCACGATCAAAGGCCGCATCCTGCGTCTGCGCCAGACAGAGCCCGTTACGCGGATTGAGGCGTTGCTCGGGGTGACTCCCCCACGGCAGGATATGACTCGCCACCAGCAACTCCGGAACCGGATTGCCGGTGATGCAGCAGCGGCTGTTGTATGAGGCGAGCACGCTCATACGAAAGAAGCGCTGACCGAGCCGCGCCTTGGCGCTGACGACCGTTTCGGTCGGAAACAGCCGCAGGGTCAGGCTTCCAAGTTCCCAAGTCAAAAATCCAATATACATTTTCAAACGAAAAACCGCCCGCCGGCACTTAAGCCGAAACGGGCGGTTCGATCTATCTATTGTCCCACTCATGACCTTCAAGTTCGGGCATCACATCCCTTTAGTCATTACAGCCACATTGGAAAAAAATACCGTCCTTTCATACACCGCCACCCCGCCCCTCGTCAATCAAATCCCGCCCTGGTCAAGACCGCAAGGCAATGCCTATCCACAGATGTCACAGATGTACGCAGATAAGACCAAGTTCCGGGGGTGGCGCCCCCCGCCGACGCCTGACTCTTTTGCAGCGCGGCAAAGAGTCAGCAGAAAAGCGCGCCCCACTGCCCTCGCCTGCCTGCGGCAGATTCCCTGCACTCCGCAGACGTATCGGGGCCGCTCACATTCGCTTTGCTCAACCTCGCGGCAATTCCCCAAAACGTCCCCTCCGCTCCGGCGACGTCAGAGGGGGGGAGAGGCAGCAAAGAAAGGAAAGCGCCCGGCCGGGCAAGACCGGCCAAAGACTTAGTTCCGGGGGTGGCGCCCCCCGCCGACACTTGTTACTCATCCCTCAGCTTCCCCTGTCCCGGCGGCAAAAAATTCTCCCCGGTGACAACACTCCTGCCGGTCTTATCCTCCAGATCGCGGCGCGCCTTGCGGGCGATGCCGCCCCCCTTCTTCCCCGCGACCTTTTTCTCTGCCATGCCGGTGGCATTCATGGTCTCGGCAATCTGGCGGGTGGAAAGCTCGGCCAGGGCGGTAAAGATCAGCTCCGCCTCGCTCATGTGGTCGCGCAGGTTCTGGCCCTTCAGCCCTTTGAGTGCCTTGTGCTCCTGCACCTTGACCCCGGCCCATTCCCGGTGAATGATGTCGGTGAGGAGGGCGAACTCCGCTTCTTTCCTGATCTCGTGCTCTTTCCAGTAGTCGATCAGCTTGTTACGGGTCTCCTGACCGGTCATCCGCTGCTGGATCCATTTTTCGCTCCGGCCGTGTTGCTGCCAGTATTCCCGGGCGCGGTCGAGGGAGCGGGAGGGATCGGCCATGTCCTGCATCCGCTCATAACCGACCCTGGCCAGCCAGAGCTTGATCGGCTCGGCCTTGGAATGCAGCCACAGGGTCAGGCTTCTGAGTTATCAAGGCAAACATCCAGCAAACAGTTCCAATGTAAAAACCGCCCGCCGGCACAAAGCCGAAACGGGCGGTTCGATCTCTCTCTTGTCCCACTCTTGACCTTCAAGCTCGGGCATCACATCCCTGTGACCCCGCCCATCGCCGTCCATCAATTGCATAAACGTTCGAGCACTGTTACATTTCGCCTGCGGCTCGGCGCATCTGCGCGTCGCCATCCTCTCCCCGCCCGAAGGATTGCCATGCCCACCCCGATCAAAATCGGCGTCAGCGCCTGCCTCCTCGGCCAAACGGTCCGCTACGACGGCGGCCACAAGCATGAGCGCTACATTACCGACATACTGGGGCAATATTGCACCTTCGTCCCGGTCTGCCCCGAGGTCGGTTGCGGCCTGCCGACACCACGCGAAGCGATGCGCCTGGAAGGGGACCCCGCTCATCCCCGCCTGATGACAAGCAAGAGTCACATCGACCATACCGATTGCATGCTCGCCTTCTGCGCCGGCAAGGTCGACGAGCTGGCGCGGGAAGATCTCTGCGGTTTCATCTTCAAGAAGGGCTCTCCCAGCTCCGGCCTCTTCCGGGTCAAGGTCTATCCGGTCGGCGGTGGCAGCGCCAGCAATAACGGCAGCGGCCTCTTTGCCGCCGCGGTGGCCCGGCGTTTCCCGCTGTTGCCTGTGGAGGAGGAAGGCCGTCTCAATGATCCGGCCCTGCGCGAGAACTTCATCGAACGGGTCTTCTCCTACCGCCGCTGGAAAGACTTTTTGCTGACCCGGCCCGATCTTGGCGGACTGGTCGCCTTTCATACCCGGCACAAACTGTCGATGATGGCCCATAGCCCTCGGCACTACCGGGAATTGGGGGTTCTGGTGGCGCAGGGGAAATCGCTGCCGTTGGCGGAGTTGCTGCGACATTACGAGGAGCTGTTCATGGCCGGGTTAGCGCTGCTGGCGACGGCGAAAAAAAACACCAACGTCCTGCAGCACATCATGGGCTACTTCAAAAAGGAGCTCTCTCCTTGGGAAAAAGCCGAACTGCTGCAGGTTATCGGCCGCTACCATGACCAGCAACTGCCGCTGGTCGTCCCCCTGACCCTGTTGCAGCATTATGTCGGCAAATATCAACAGCCCCATCTGCGCGAGCAGGTCTATCTGGCCCCTCATCCGGCCGAACTGATGCTGCGCAATCATGTCTGATTGGCATTCACCCCGAGTTTCATAACGAGCGGCAATCTCCACCTCTTCACTCATTGTGGCCCTGGTGAGCAAGCCGGACATACCGTCGCTTTTTTGCTTCTCCCACGGGTGTTTGACGTTGACAAGGGGGGGGAGTTGCTTTATGTATTACGCACTTCACGCAGAGGAGCCGCAATTGCCGAGAAAAGACCAGATTACCTATAAAGACGCCGGGGTCGATATCGACGCCGGCAACCGTTTTGTCCAGATGATCAAACCGCTGGTCAAGGCGACCAATCGCCCCGAAGTCGTCACCGACATCGGCGGCTTCGGCGGTCTCTTCTCCCTGGCCAACAGCAAGTGCGAGAAGCCGACCCTGGTCGCCTCGACCGACGGCGTCGGCACCAAACTCAAGGTCGCCTTCGCCATGGACAAACACGACACCGTCGGCATCGATCTGGTGGCGATGTGCGTCAACGACATTATCGTCCAGGGGGCCGAACCCCTCTTCTTCCTCGATTATCTCGCCACCGGCAAACTCTCGCCGGAGAAGGCGGTGGAGATTCTCAAGGGAATTTCCGACGGCTGCGTGCAGGCCGGCTGCGCCCTTCTCGGCGGGGAAACGGCGGAGATGCCGGGGATGTACGGCGACGGCGAATACGATCTGGCCGGTTTCACCGTCGGCATCGTCGACAACAGCCGCATCATCGACGGTTCGACCGTCACCGTCGGCGACAAGATCATCGGCCTCGCCTCCACCGGCCTCCATTCCAACGGCTACTCCCTGGCGCGCAAGGTCCTCTTCGACCGCATGGGCCTGACCGTGTCAAGCCAGGTCGAAGGGCTCGACGCCACGGTCGGCGAGACGCTGCTGACCCCGACCCGGATCTACGTCAAGAGCCTCCTCAACATCCTGCGCAACTTCCAGGTCAAGGCGATGGCCCACATCACCGGCGGCGGCCTGGTCGAAAACATCCCCCGGGTTCTCCCCAAACACTGCCGCGCCGTCATCAAACGCGATGCCTGGCCCAAACCGGCAATTTTCGAGATCATCCGCGCCGGCGGCAACATCCCTGAAGCGGAGATGTTCCGGGTCTTCAACTATGGTATCGGCATGGTCGTCATCGTCCCGGCCAAGGATGTCACCGAGATCATGGACCGTCTCAGCGGCATGCAGGAAACTCCCTACCTCATCGGCGAAATCGAGAAGTGCCAGGATTGCGCCGAACAGGTCGAACTGATCTGATCGACCCAAGGAATTCCTCTGTGATCAAAAAACTGCGCCTCGGTGTCCTTGCTTCCGGCGGCGGCACCAATCTGCAGGCGATCATCGATCGCTGCACCGACGGTTCCCTCTCCGCAGAGATCGCTCTGGTCCTTTCCAATGTCCCCGGCGCCGGCGCCCTGGTGCGGGCCGAGACAGCCGGTCTTGCCACCTGCTGCCTCGATCATCGTAGTTATCCCGACCGCGAATCCTTTGACCGGGCAGTAGTAAAAACCCTGCACGACGCCGGCGTCGAGCTGGTGGTGCTGGCCGGGTTCATGCGCATCATCGGCGAAGCTTTTGTCGCCGCCTTTCCCCAGCGCATCATCAATATCCATCCCGCCCTCCTCCCCGCCTTCCCCGGTCTGCACGTACAACGCAAGGCCCTCGAGTACGGTGCCCGCTTTGCCGGCTGCACCGTCCATTTCGTCGATGGCGGAGTCGATACCGGCCCGATCATCGTTCAGGCCGTCGTTCCGATCCTCGACGACGACACCGAAGCGGCCTTGGCCGCCCGCATCCTCGTACAAGAGCACCGCATCTACCCCCAGGCGATTCAACTCATCGCCGAGGGGCGCTTGCGCCTCGAAGGTCGCCGGGTCATCATCGACTCACCACCGCCTTCCCCCGTTGCCGCCCTGATCAATCCGCCCCTCCCCTGAATCGGTGGTCATACCCAGGGCCCCGGTCAATCCCGGAAAAGAATCAGCGATGCTGCAAAAAAGGGTTGATTTCATCTAGTGGCTATGCTAAAAGTGCGCGTTCTAAATATCCGGGAGGTAATGCGTTATGTCGAGAATCTGTTCCATCTGCGGAAAAAAACCTTCGACTGGCAACAACGTCAGCCACGCTAACAACAAAACCAAAAAAGTCTGGTATCCCAATCTCCAGAAGGTCAAAGCCCTCAACCAGGGCGTTGTGCGTTCGATCAAGGTCTGCACCCGCTGCATCCGCAGTGGCAGCGTTACCAAGGTCGTCTGAACGACTGCAACACCCACCTCCAAGTAAAGAAGCGGGGGGATGGACATTGTCCATCCCCCCGCTTTCATTTCTCTGTACTTCCCCGACTAATCGAAGCAGGCGACAAACTCGATCTCTATGGCCGCCCCCCGCGGCAAGGCAGCGACCTGAACCGTTGACCGCGCCGGCGGTGCCGCCCCAAAGCGACCGCCATAGATAGCATTGACGGCAGCGAAGTCACCCAGGTTGGTCAGGAAGATCGTGGTCTTGACCACGCGATCGAAATTCAGCCCAACCGCCGTCAACACCCCCGCCATATTCCGCATGACCTGTTCCGTCTGTGCGGCGATGCCGCCAGCCACCAGCTCGCCACTGACCGGGTCGAGGGGAATCTGCCCGGAGCAGAAGAGGAACGCCCCCGCCCTGATCGCTTGCGAATAAGGCCCGATGGCCGCCGGCGCCGCCGTTGTTTTCACTTGTTCCAGCTTCATGGCACATCCTCCGCTATCTTTTGTCGGGTCATGCCTGACTGCGCATGCGCTCGACCTTCAGGACCCCTTTGATCTTCATCAGGGCGTTAATGACGCGATTAAGATGATCAAGATCGGCGACATCGACTTCAAAGGTGTTGACCCCCTTCTGATCCGGCAGGGTCAAAACCTGGGCGCTGACGATATTCGCCTCACTGTTGGTAATGGCGCCGGTAATGCTGGCGAGTATCCCCTTCTGGTCCTGACAATGGACGCGGATCTTGACCGCCCGGGTCGCTTTCTTTTTCATGTCCCATTCGACATCGATGCGCCGCTCTGGATCGCTGTCACGGGCATGCGGACAGTCGGCGGCATGGACCGTGACCCCGCGGCCACGGGTGATGAAACCGACGACGGCATCCCCCGGCAGCGGCGTACAACACTTGGCAAAACGCACCATAATGTCATCGACACCGTGAATACGGATGGCGTTAGCTGGCTTTTTGCGCCGTTTATCTGCCTCCCGCTCGAGGGCCCCGGGCCGGGCTGGCTCTTCGCGCAATTTTTCCTGCGGCACCAGTCGGCCAATGACTTGGCCCAGGGGCACCTTGCCGTAACCGAGCCCGGCCAGAAGATCATCGGCCGACTGAAAGCCGAGATCCTCGACAGCTCGGGCGGACTCGTCGGAAGCCAGGGTGCGGTTGATGCCGAGGCCGTATTTACGCAGCTCTTTTTCCAGGACATCGCGGCCGATGGTAATACTCTTCTCGCGCTCGGCCGTCTTGATCCACTGCCGTATCTTGTTGCGCGCCTTGGTCGAATGGACGAACTTCAGCCAATCCTTGCTCGGGGTCTGGTTGGCGGCAGTCAGAATTTCGACGGCGTCGCCGTTATGCAACGGGGTTTTCAGTGGCACCAACTTGCCATTGACGCGGGCGCCGACGCAGCGAAAACCGACATCGGTGTGGACGGCAAAAGCGAAGTCGACGGGGGTCGAGCCGCGCGGCAGCTCCTTCACTTCGCCATTGGGGGTGAAGACATAGACCTCTTCGGGAAAGAGCTCGAAGCGGACCGAATCCATGAATTCCCGGGAATCCTTGAGCTCCTGCTGCGACTCCAGCATCTGCCGTAACCAGGCAAAGCGCCGGTCGTCCTTGTCCCCGGCAACCGCCACTCCCTTCTCTTTGTATTTCCAATGGGCGGCGATCCCCTCCTCGGCAACCCGATGCATCTCCTCGGTACGGATCTGCACCTCCATCCTCTCGCCGTCGGGCCCGACGACCGTCGTGTGCAGCGACTGGTACATATTCCCCTTGGGCATGGCGATGTAGTCCTTGAAACGCCCGGGAACCGGTTTCCAGCTTGAATGCACGATGCCGAGAACGGCATAACAGTCGCGCAACGACTTGACCAGGATGCGAAAGGCGATGAGATCGTAGATCTGATCGAGATCGACCCCCTGCCGAAGCATCTTGTTATGCAGCGAATAGAGATGCTTGCCGCGCCCCGACACTTCCCCCTCGATCCCAGCCTCAAGCAGTTTCTGCTCAAGCCTTCCCCGGGTTTCTTCGATATAACGCGCCCGTTCCGCCAGGCGCTGGGAAACCCGCGCCTCCAGATCCCGATAGACTTCGGGCTGCAAATAGCGGAATGAGAGGTCTTCCAGCTCGCTTTTCAACCAGCTGATCCCCATGCGGTTGGCCAGGGGCGCGTAGATATCGAGGGTTTCCTGGGCGATGCCAAGCTGACGGGCTTCCGGCTGAAAGCCGAGGGTGCGCATGTTATGAAGACGGTCGGCCAGTTTGACCATGACTACACGGATATCGCGAGCCATGGCCAGCAACATTTTGCGGAAATTCTCCGCCTGGCGTTCTTCGCTGGTGCGAAAGGTGATCTTGCTGAGCTTGGTCACCCCATCGACGAGGTCGACCACCTCTTCGCCAAAGAGTGTGCGCAATTCCTCGGCCGTGGTCAGGGTATCCTCGAGGGTATCGTGCAGCAACCCGGTGACGATCGTCGCGACGTCCATCTTCAGTTCGGTCAGGACAAGGGCGACTTCCATGGGGTGGATCAGATAAGCCTCTCCCGACAGACGTACTTGCCCCTGATGGACCTTGGCACAAAAGGCATAGGCCTTGCGGACCGGATCAAGATCGGCGGAGCTGTTGTAGGCGAGGATGTTGGCGAGGATGTCTTCGAGACGGACCATAAGGCATTGGCCTGTGCCGCAATAAGGAGAGGAAAACGCCGTCAAGGGAACAGGGAGGGGGCGCTGTCATGGAATGGCTTGGTGAAAAGGGGGCGCCAGCGGCAATGCACCGCTGGCGCAAGGGAGGATCGGCAATCAGCGCCGGCGGTTCGGGATTTCGTAATCGACCTTACCGGCGGCGATTTCGCGCAGACTCTGCACGACCTTTTTGTTGCCCGACTTGTTCTCGACCAGAACCTGGGCGCCTTTGTAAAGTTGTTTGGTGCGTTTGGACGCGATCATGACCAGCAAAAAACGATTGGGGATCTGAACGAGGCAATCTTCGACGGTAATTCTGGCCATGCTTATTGACTCCTAAAAAATGATATCCGGACAGGAAAAGTCCACCCGGTGGGGGGATCAATCTACGTTGAGTACGCTGCCGATGACATCTGCCAGACGCGTGGTCCGGCACGATTCGGCCAGGATGATGGCCCGCAAGAGATCGCGAGCCTGGAAAAAATCATCGTTCACTACTAGGTAATCGTACCAGTGCGCCTGGCTCAGTTCATCCCGCGCATTGTTGATACGCCGGGCAATGACCTCGGGGTGATCGGTGTTGCGGCCGCGCAGTCGCCGCTCCAACTCTTCCAGCGACGGCGGCAGCACAAAAATAAACACCGCCTGGGCGGAAGATGCCTTCAGCTGCGCCGCGCCCTGGCAATCGATATCGAGGAGGATATCGGTACCGGCCACGCGTGCCTGCTCCAGCGTCGCCAGCGCCGTTCCGTAGCGATTGCCGTGAACTTCGGCCCATTCGACAAAAGCGCCGGCCTCAACCATGGCGGCAAACTTTTCCGACGAGACAAAATGATAATCGGCACCATCTTTCTCGCCAGTCCGCATGGGGCGCGTCGTGTACGAGACAGAATGCCGCAGCGCCGGAAAGATGTCAACGATCTCCTTGCATAAGGAGGTCTTGCCGGTACCCGAAGGGGCCGAGATGACAAAAAGAATGCCCTCGCGCGTCATAGGTGGTCCATAACGAGAATTTGGCGACGCAAAGAGCCCGGCCATGGCCTATTCGATGTTCTGCACCTGCTCACGGATTTTTTCCAGTTCAGACTTTATCGTCACCACCAGACGCGCCAGTTCGGCATCGTTCGATTTGGATCCTATGGTATTGGTCTCGCGATTCAATTCCTGCACAAGAAAATCGAGCTGCCTCCCCACCGCTTCACCAGATCCCATGAGGCTGCGAAACTGGTCGAGATGACTCCGAAAACGCGCCAATTCCTCGCTGATATCACAGCGGTCGGCAAAGAGCGCCACTTCTTGGGCAACCCGTGCCGGATCGAATTCAAGCTCCTGGGTCAGACGGGCGATACGCTCACGCAATCGCGCTTGCCACTCCTGGGGGACCAGAGCGCTGCGGAGAGTCACGCCATCGAGAAGATCGGCAAGGATGGCAAGACGCGCTGCCAAATCACGTCCGGTCGCTTCCCCTTCCGCCAACCGCATGGCCTCCACCCCCTCAAGTGCCCCCTCCAGGGCTTGCTCAAGTCCGGGCCACAGGTCCGTCTCGGCAATCGGTTCTTCCTGCAGGACCAGGACATCCCGCTGCCCGGTCACCAAGCTCAGGGGGACCTCTCCTGCCAGCCCGAGACGGCCGCGCAAATCATCGAAAAGGCGAAAATAGGCTTCCGCCAAGGGCAGGTTGAGGGTCGGCACCGTCGCCCCCCCGGAAGAGGATTCCACCGCAATGAAGATATCGATCTTGCCGCGCTTGAGACGCTCACCCACGCGCTTTTTGATCTCGCTTTCCCAGAGCGCGATGCTCCGGGGAGATTTGACCGAAACATCGCAAAAACGGTGATTGACCGTTTTGACTTCTACGGTCAGTGTCGCCCGGGTAAGGGTCGTCATTCCTTTGCCGAAACCGGTCATACTCTTGATCATGGAAATCTACCGCCGGGCGAGAGGAAGAGGTTTTTGGTGCCGGGAGAATATGCCAATCGCCGGGCCGTGTCAAGCCCGCATCAACAGCGCTTAAGGCCGTGGCACAGGCACTTGCACGTTGCGTCAATGGCCCGTCAGAACACCTCCCCGCAGCGGAATGATCGATGTGCCGGCTGGTCCGGCAAAGGTGAAGGGCTCGGAGACCAGCTGCATGCCGGCGTTGCGCTGAATGGCAAAATGCAGATGGGGGCCGCTGCTGTAACCGGTATTGCCCGATTTGGCGATCACCGCTCCGGCCTTGACCCGCGCGCCGAGGGGATAGCGCACCGATTCCAGGCGAAGATGGACGTAGATCGCCATGGTGCCATCGTCGTGCAAGATCCGCACATAATTGGCCCGTTCACGATACTTGTTCCGGTCGAGTCCGCCGTCGTAATAATCGAAAGCCACATCCATGATCACCCCCTCGCGGGCCGCCCGCACCGGGGTTCCATCCGGCATGGAAATATCGATGGCGTAGGCGCTTGCCGGCCCCTTGTGACTGACCTGACCGCCAAAACCTTGCGACACGACAAAACTGCTGGCGGCAGGAAAGGGCATCCGATAGGGCGATAGCGGTCGGTGCCGAGCCGCGGGACTTCCGGGAACACTGCGATACTGATAACGGAACGACCAGGGTTGTCCCGCCTTGACCGCCTGCACTGTGACGGCACGTACCTCTTGACGAGCCGGCACGACCCAACGGCCGGGCAGAGGGTTGATTGTCTTGACATTATTTTTTTCGATCAGGTCGATTTCGATTTCCGCCGGTCCGTAATATTCATTGATGAGCTGAAGAACCGGTTCGTCACTGGTGCCGATCTGGGATACCGTGACCCGTTCACTGCGCCGCCCCGGAGTGACTTGTTTGACCGAAACCTTTTCCAGCCCGACGAGGGGACGATCTGAAAAGGCCGGGTTGCCATCGGCATCGCGGTATTTGTAGAACTTGGCGGCTTCGAGAGATTGGGGGAGGACAGCGCTAAGGCAGAGAAGGAGCAGGAGGGTCGCCGTTGAAATGACAGGAAGAATGCACATGGGGCGATAGCGACCAGAGACTCGTACCGACCTCCACATGCAGGGCGCAAAAAAAGACAGCGCCCCGGCCGGAGGGGGGTGGCCAGAGCGCTGGAGCCCCTGGAGGGGGGGGAAGGGGCTCATGGCGAGAATGTAACAAAAGCAGCCTGACTATTCAAGCAAAAAATAAAGAGTTTTTCTTCATTCAGGCAAATAGCGAAACTATGAGACATTTTTTGTCATACCGGCTCGAGCAAAATAGTGTCTGAAGCTATCGGCGGAATTACACCAGTGCAAAAACAAAGGCCAACCGCGACGGCTGACCTTTATAAATGTAATCTGGTGGGCGCAGTAGGGATTGAACCTACGACCCCTGCCGTGTGAAGGCAGTGCTCTCCCGCTGAGCTATGCGCCCTAAAATGGAGTGTTTATATACCAATTCAACCAGTTGAAGTCAATGAAAATATGCCTCTATAGCCGCATCACTCCGACAGATGCCGGGCCAGCAGGGCCTCTACGGCGTTATAAGGATCCTGTTCGCGGTTGGCGATAGCTCTGATCGTTACTGCGAGGTCGCCGCCGTGTTCGATCTTTTCGCGAACGCGGGCAAAGAGCTGATCGCGCAGCAACTCCTCAAAACGCAGGGCGCTTTTGTTCTGCTCGAATTGCTGCAGACGCCCGGATGTGTGCAAATAGGCCCGGTGTTCCTCGATTTTACCGACCAGCTCGGCGACCCCGTCCCCCTTCTGGGCCACTGTCCGCAGCACCGGCGGCCACCACTCGCCGGCACCGGGATGCTTCATCTCTACCATCATTTCGAGGTCGCGGACGGCACGATCGGCATCGGGACGATCCGCCTTGTTGACGACAAAGACATCGCCAATTTCCAGGATGCCGGCCTTGATCGCCTGGATATCGTCGCCAAGTCCGGGCACCATCACGACCAGAGACGTATGGGCGGTTCGGACGATGTCGATCTCGTCCTGGCCGACGCCGACCGTTTCGATAATGATCACCTCCCAGCCCATGGCGTCGAAGACGTTGACCACATCGGCGGTGGAACGGGAAAGTCCGCCCAGATGGCCGCGGGTGGCGAGGGAACGAATGAAAACGCCGGGATCGGTGGCATGGCGAGACATGCGGATGCGATCACCGAGGATGGCCCCGCCAGTGAAGGGACTGGTCGGGTCGATGGCGACCACGGCAACAGTCTTGCCGGCCGCACGATAAGCCGCGATGACTTTGTCCGTCAAGGTCGACTTGCCGGCCCCCGGCGGACCGGTGATACCAATGATGAAGGCACGCCCGGTTCGGGGATAAAGGGCTTTGAGCTCAGCGACGGCGCTCGGCATGCCGTCATCGATATCTCGCATCAGCCGCGCGGCGGCGCGCAGTTCGCCACGAACAATCCGTTCAGCCAGGGTCATGGTGGTTTCATCCGTTACAGGCAGGACAGAAAAAAGCGCAGGAACACCCTAAAGGGGCGATCCTGCGCAGTACCAAGCAGTTGCCGGCGGATCAGGCACGGGGATGAATATTGGCCTTGACCCAGGAGTTGATATCCTCGGTGCTTGTCCCCGGCGTAAAAATTTCCTTGACCCCGGCCGCCTTAAGACCAGGAATGTCGTCCTCGGGGATGATGCCACCGCCGAAAACCGGGATATCCCCGGCTCCCTGCTGACGCAGCAGCTCGATGACCCGCGGGAAGAGCGTGTTGTGCGCCCCGGAGAGGATCGACAGGGTCACAGCGTCGACATCCTCCTGGATGGCGGCGCTGACGATCTGCTCCGGAGTCTGGCGCAACCCGGTATAGATCACTTCGAATCCGGCATCGCGGAAGGACCGGGCAACAATCTTGGCGCCACGGTCGTGGCCGTCGAGGCCAGGTTTGGCGACCAGCAGTCGCAGTCTTCTCTCAGCCATGTTGCACTCCTTGTGATAAAAAATTGAAACGTAAAGCTACGATTCGATGCCGGCACGAGCGGGCTGGCCGGCGTTGAAGTAGTGCTTGATCTCGCGCATCTCAGTAACCAGATCGGCGACCTCGATCACTTCGGGACGGGCGTTGCGCCCGGTTAAAACGAGTTCGGTCTGCGGCGCCTTGTGCCGTATCAGCTCGAGAACGGCAGCAACCGGAATCAAATCGAAATCGACAGCACAATTGAGTTCGTCGAGAATGACCAGATCGTAAATCCCCGAGGCGACCAGAACACGAGCCCGCACAAAGGCCTCTTCAGCCATACGCACATCGACGGGATCGACCGCCCCCTTGCGCAGGAAGCAGTCACGCCCGACCTGTTCGCTGGTCAACTCCGGAGCGAGGCGCCGCAGTGAAATCAGCTCGCTATAGGTCTGACCCTTCATGAACTGCATGATGTGGACGCGCAAGCCAAAGCCGACAGCACGCAAAGCCAGGCCCATGGCCGCAGTTGTCTTCCCCTTACCGTTGCCGGTGTAGATCTGCACCAGTCCACGGTTCAAGCGAAGATCACTCATGTCCTCTGCTCCTGCAACGGGGCGATCAAAGTCACCATCTCGCCTGAAAAGATCCTGGTTGCGGCAAGAAATACAGCCGGAGTAAAAAGTTTAAGCACGGCGGAAATATAGCAGCTGCCCATTGAGAGTGTCAACGACAGAACGATGGTTGGAAAAATTGCGTCAACGCGCCAGCAAACTCTCCAGTTTGAGGGATTTTTCTGCAACCGCCGCCCGCACTTCGTCTTCGCCAAGCATCCAGGTAAGTTGCCCAACCATCAGTGTGACATCGGCAAGCTCGGCAATGACGGCAGTGGCGTCGGCCTTGTCACGCCGATAATGCTTGAGAACGGCAATCAGCTCGGCGCACTCTTCCACCGCCTGATCGAACTGCGCTTCCCTCCCCCATTTTTCCAGAGAGGCACGATAGAGATGCTCCAAGTCCATAGCCAAGGTCCCTTCTCTCATTTTGTGGCGGCTACATTACCTGCCCCCCTTATGACTGTCAACAAATGCAACAACTAACAGCATGGTCCTGGAGTAAAGAGTGAAGCGTCGACTTAATACCTAACGCAAGAAAGGCCCCGAAATTCGGGGCCTTTCTTGCGCGTCGTCTTGGGAGAATCGAAGGGGAGCTACTTGATCTCTCCCTGGATACCGATGCGCACCGTCGTCAGTGGAATCGCCTTGCCACTGGCGGCGAGGGCCTGGCGGGCGATGATCACCAGCCCTGAACAGCAGGGGACTTCCATGTGCAGGACGGTGAGGCTCTTGATGTCGTTCTGTTGCAGCATGGCCGTCAGTTTTTGCAGATAGGCCTGGCCATCGTCGAGTTTGGGGCAGCCGACGAGGAGGGCCTTGCCCTGCAGGTAATCCTTATGGAAGTCGGCATAGGCAAAGGGGACACAATCGGCGGTCAGGAGGAGATCGGCATTCTTGAGAAACGGTGCCGTCGGCGGCACCAGATGCATCTGCACCGGCCACTGGCGCAACTCCGAAGGACGGGATCCCGCATCGTCAGTGGCTGCCGTTACCGACGCGTTCGGCGCGAAGCTGCGCAATGCCGCCGAAGGGCAACCGCCACCGGAGACATGCGCTGCCGCCGGGCCGAAGCTCTTCACCTGGGCCGACGGGCAACCGCCACCATGACCATGACTGGGTTGAGGGGGCAGTGACTTACCCTCAGCCTGGAGATGCTGCGCGACTGCCGCCTCGTCGAATTCGGCGGCGGCCCGTTTTTCGATAATGATGGCGTCCTTGGGGCAGTGCCCAAGACAAGCGCCGAGGCCGTCGCAGAGATTGTCGGCGGCGAGGCGGGCCTTGCCGTCGACAATCTGGATTGCCCCTTCGGCACAGGCCGGAACGCAGAGTCCGCAACCATCACACTTGTTTTCATCAATTCTGACAATGTCTCTGATCATGGGAAGTATGCCTCCTTTGGCTTTGCTCAAGATGGCCCGAGAATGACAGCTTTAGCCTTGGCTCTCCTTGATGCCGGTCAAATTCGTTAAAAAAAATAGCGCCAGAAAAGATCCATGCGGCCACGCAAGATCAGCCGACGGCCGGAGAAACGCATGATCTCTCGGACCTTGGCGCGATAGTCGGAACGATAACAATGGACCGGGCAATGTTTGCAGGTCGGCTTGGGCTCGAGGGGACATTTGATGCGGCGTTCACTGGCATAGCGCAGTAATTCGCGGCAACTTGCACAGAGCTGATGACGTTCGACGCCGCTTCCGATCAGGGCGGCCGATTCCAGGGGTGCCCGCGGCTCCGGGTGGTGGGCGCGACAATAGATGGCGGTAAAGAGGGCAAGAAGATTGAGATCTTTGCTCTCCCGCGACGTTAATTCTGGTTTCGGCCGGCTTATCGTCATCATCTTATACCGTGTCAAAGAGATCAATACTCTCGCAGCAACCGCTTCTTCTCCCGTGCATATTCCTCCATCGAGATCGCCTTGCGCTCGAATTTGTTCTTCAGTACTTCCAGTGCCTTTCCCAGATCTTCCTCCGCGGATTGCGTCCTTCCGGCGGGAGAAGACCCCCCTCCACGGTTTTTTAGGCGACTCGCTTCCGCGCGGATATCGACCAGATCCATCTTCAGTTCGGCATTGCCATACCAGTGAGCATAAGCCGGGTTCTGGTGATAGGATCCTTTCACCGCCTTGGCCCAATCATACTTCTTCATTTTGAAGAGGAGTCGCTCGATGTGGGAGGTATCTTCGTAAAGCATCTGACCGTCGGTCACCAGAGAACTGCCGGCAAAAGGGTGCGGCGCCCGCTCGGTCGGCAGGGGATCGAGTTCGCCGAGATCGGCCAGATCCCAGACGATGGCATCCGCCTCCTTGGTCAGCAGCGTACTTTCTTCGCGTACGGTATCGGCCCGAATCAACTCGCGGGCAGCGAAGGCGGGGGCGTGACACTCGACGCAGACCGTTGTCATTTCGCGCCGCCGCTCTTCCCGCTGGAGGACAGGAAAAGGGACACCGCCGGGGGTGGCGGTGATGCCGCGCGAAACGTCGTGACTCCCCCCCGGCATATGGCAACGCTGGCAGGTCGGTCCGACCGCCTCCCCCATGGAGGTAAAGAGGGTGCCGTGTTGCGAAGTCTGCCACATCTCCCACTGCGGATGATCCGGCCCCATGTGACATTTGGCGCAGACCCCGGGGTCGCGGACGATTTTCAGCTCGGTCAGATGTCCGGTATGGCAGCCGGCGCAACTCTCCTCGACGCGATGGCAGCGGTTGCAGCCGATGTCGCGCATAGCTGCGCTTTGCTTGAGAAAACGGGCACACTGCACCGTCGACCGGGGGCGCGTGCTCCCCTCTTCATGGCAGAAACGGCACTCCCCGAGATCACGACTGGGCAGATTACGGGTGCAGCCCCATCCCGAATGGAGGCCCATGCCGTGGCGGCTGGCCACATGTTGACGGTAGGCCTTCTCGTGGCAGCGGCCACAGACAGCGGCGGGCACCGTGGCGATGCCCGCCTTCATCTCTTCATGGTCGCCGTCGTGGCAATCACCGCAGCCGACTCCGGCGCGACTGTGAGCGCTCTCCTGCCACTGACGGAGCGCCGCCGGCGTCGCCGTGGCGTGACAGCTGCGACAGTCCTGCGGCGACGCCGCCAGAACCAGACTCGGGACGGGGAGGCAGAGGCAAAATCCGACCAACCACTTCATGGCAACATCTCCCCGCGCTTATTCAGGTAATCGGTATGATTGATAAGACCACTGCTGCGCCACTGACGCAGCTTCAGCAGTCTTTGCCGTAACGGGTCGACGAACCACGAAGGCCTGGGCTCTGCCGGCAAGTATTCGAGGAGAAAAAGATCACTATCACGCCGAATCAGCAAGCGGTCACCCCGCGGGGCAAAACCGGCTGCATCGACATCAGGCAAAACGGCTATCTCCTTATCATCAACGAAGAGGTGGCCATCGACCAGCTGCCTCGACCCGACAGGTGATGTTGCCAGGACATGTCCGGGCAAAGACAGCACCGCGGCAACCTCCTGGGTCCAGGGATCGATCAGCAGCGTCGAACCCTGACCATCAGCAACAAGTACCCTCTCTCCTTGTGCCAGATAGCGCCCCCCCGAGGATGTCAAAGGCAGATCCGCCACAACCCGCGAGGATCCGCTGAGAAGATGAACCTGAACCAGCTGGAAATAAGGCGCGAGGGCCGGCGGGTCGTGGAGGCGGGTAAAAAGGAGCTCGTCCTGCATCGGCGCCAGTTGCGGCTGGACCAGATCGAAGATCGATGCACCGAGCTTTTTCAGGGTCAACGGCTTCACCGAAACATCGTTGACGATTATTGCTGTTGGTTCATTTGCTCCGTCCCAGCGGTAGAGGCTGGTAGCGAAATTACCCCCGAAGGAGAAAGTCCGCAGAACGGAGGCGATTACTACGACACTGCCATCATCCGGGCAGAACAGGCCGGCAACGCGCCCTGGCACGGTCGTTTCCCCGACCGGCCCGACACTGCCAAGGGCGAACAGACGCAGCCGCAAGCCTGCTGGCACCGCGTATGCCGCAACCAGTTTCTCCCCATCGGCGGACCAACAAAGGGCAACAGGCAGTGCCGAGTCGAGGACTTCCTCCGCGCCCGTGGCCAAGTTGCGTATGCGCGTCCCTTTGTAGGCAAGGGCGATACGCTCTCCGTCTGGCGCCCAAACCACAATGCCACCCCGATCAACGGGACCGGCAGTGCGCAACAGCAGCCCGGGGGGCAACGGCGGTGGCGACAACCCCGCTACGCAGGCAGTAAAAGGCAGCAGCAGGCAAGGAAACAGCAAGGAGAGGATGAAACGGGCAGTAAAACAAGCAGGAAACAAAGGATGACCTCCACTGTTGCTGACAGTATAGCCGGAGATCGGAGGGAATCCTTGACGCCGGTCAATAACCGGGAGGAAAGGACTATTCTCGGTACGATTCCGAGAGTTCGGCGAGGCGGTCGGGATCGAGGATATGGATGATGCGCCCCTCGACGGTGATGACCCCTTCATCGTTCAGTTTGCGGAAGGTGCGCGAGAGGGTTTCACTGACGGTGCCGAGGCGGGAGGCGAGCTGACTCTTGGCGATGGGGAGCTCAACCTGCCGCTTCTTAGCGGCGCCGAGTTCCATCAGGTATAGAGCGAGGCGAGAGGGGACATCCTTGAAGGTCAGCTCTTCGATCTGGGTGGCAAATTGTCGCAAAAAACGGGAGAGGCCACCGATCATGTTGATGGCTATCTGGGCGTGCTGACGCAGCAGATCGAGAAACTCGCGTTTGGGGAAGAAGACGAGGTGGGATTTGACCAGGGGCTCGGCGTAAGCGGGGTAGAGTCCGTTGCCGAAGATGGCGGCCTCGGCAAAAGTGCCGCCTGGGTGAACAATGTGCAGAATGCGCTCCTTCCCCTCGGGAGAGAGCTTGTAAATCTTGACCCGGCCGCTGGCGACAATGAAAAAACCGGCCGCAGTCTCCCCTTCGGCGAAGAGTTGTTCTCCCTTCTCACAGTCCCGTCCGCGACAGACCTGTTGCAAACGGTCAAGGTCGTCTTCTGTGACTCCGGAAAAGAGCGGGCAAGTGCGTATTACAGTGCGCAGGTCCATGGGACGGGAGTCTAGCAAATGCAGGTCGGTGCCACAAGGAAAGAAGACAGGAAAGAAGGGGGATCAGTGAAATTATTTCAGGGAGAAAAAGATTTCCGGAACTTCACCCGAGGGGGTGATGTGTGGCGGGGCGCAGTCGCCGGTCTCAAGGAAGAAGCGGCGGCGCTCGCAGCGGCGGTAGAGGGGGCCAAGGCAGTAACTGCGCATCTGGCTCTGCCACAGAAGGGATTCGGCATCGCGGATTTTATGATAGAAACAACATTGCCCGGTGTAGTTGCAGCCGTCCATGATTCATCCTCAAAGGCCCCTCCCCTGAGAACCCGGCGCTGCAGATGGAGATTGCTTTGCCATGGTGGTGCTGAGAGTAGCCGACAATTCTGAAAAATATCTGACAGGACCATTTGGGGCTTCGCTAAAAAAAACCGTTTTTCAGCCGGAACGCAGACTGGCCAGCCTCTGCATCACTTGCTTCATATCTTCCCAGACCTCGCGCTTTTCTGCCGGACTGCGCAGCAGGTAGGCGGGATGAAAGGTCGGCATCACAGGGATTCCTGCGTATTCGCGCCAGGTGCCACGCAAGCGGCTGATGGGCTTCTCGTCCTGCAGCAGGGTCTGGGCGGCAAAACGGCCAAGGGTGACAATGAGCTGCGGACGGATGGCGGCAAGCTGCCGCTTCAGGAACGGTTCGCAGGCAGCAATTTCCTCCGGCTCCGGATCACGGTTACCGGGAGGACGGCACTTAATGACATTGCAAATGTAGACCTGGCTGCGTTCCAGCCCCATGGCAAAGAGAATGCGGTCAAGCAGCCGCCCGGCCTCGCCGACAAAGGGCTCTCCCCTTTCGTCCTCCTCGCGTCCCGGGCCTTCTCCGACGAAGACCAGCGCTGCTGCCGGGTTGCCGACGCCAAAGACGATCTGCCGCCGCCCCCGGCACAGGGGGCAGCGCTGGCAATCGCCCAGATCGGCACGGATTTCATCCAGACGTTCCTGCCGACAAGGAACCTCGCCACCTGCCTCGATTCCGGCAACCCCGGGAGCACACGGGGGGAGCTCCGCGGTAGGCGCCGCGACCGTCACCTCGACGACACCGGCTTCGCGCAACCCCTCGAAAAAACTGCGGAGTTCTGTCACTATAGTTAGCAGTTCGCGGTCGCTGGTTATGGTCATCGGCCTTTACATCCCCGCATGAGTGGACTATTCTGACTAAAATAGTTTTCCATCGTGAGACGACGATTTGCCATGGTTCTATCAATCCTCATATCTTTCGTTTTGCTCATCCTCTTTCCCAGTGACGTCCTCGCCTGGGGCGCCGGTGTTCATCTGGAGGTCGGCAGCCATCTCCTCGTCAATCTGCGCACCCTGCCGGAGCCCCTGTCAGCCCTCCTTGCCGCCTATCCCCGCGATTTTCTTTACGGTTGCATCGGCGCCGACATCACCGTCGGTAAGAAATTCACTCACTATCTCAAGCATTGCCACTCCTGGCGGGTGGGCCGACAACTTCTCGACGCCGCGGTCAGCGAGGGCCAGCATGCATGTGCCTACGGTTATCTCGCCCACCTCGCCGCCGACACCGTGGCCCATTCCTACTTCGTTCCCTACAAGATGGTGCGCACCTTCAATTCGGGGATGTTGCATCATGCCTACTGGGAGCTGCGGGTGGAGGCCGACATCGAACCGGAGGTCTGGGAGTTGGCACGACAGGTGGCGATGGAGAATTTTCGCGAAAATGACATCCTGCTGCGCAATGTCCTGTCGACCACCCTCTTCTCCTTCCCCACCAACAAGCGGATCTTCAACTCGCTGCTGCTCCTCAACCGGCTGCGCCAGTGGCAGCGGATGTTGCGGGCCATCTCGGCCCGTTCCCGGTGGACCCTGGAGGAGGAAAATCGGGGAGAGTATATTGCCCTGGCGCGGGAGGCCGCCACCAGCATTCTGGTGCATCTCGAAGCGAGTCCCTGGTGGTCCGCCGACCCGACCGGGGAACGTGCCATGCACGCGGCCAAATCGTTGCGCAAACATTTGAAGAAACTCTGGCTGCAAGGGAAATTGCCACCCCAGACGGCCGACCGCGTGCTGGCCGACATCAAGAATCGCCTGCGTCACGGCATTACGACCCCGGAACAACTCCCTGAGATGCTCAACGGGATGGGATAACCCCCCGGCGCAGGGCAACAATTCGATCGATCAGCTGCCATGCCACTTCGTCCTTGTCGAGTTGCGGCAGCTCCTCCATGCGCCCGTCGCGATAAAGCAACCGCACAATATTGGTATCGCTGTCAAACCCCGCCCCCGGCATCGTCACATCGTTGGCGACGATGAGATCGAGCCCCTTTTCTTCCAGCTTGCGCCTGGCATTTCCAAGAAGATCGGCCGTCTCGGCCGCAAAACCGACGAGGAGTTGTCTCTCTTTTACCTCGCCGAGGCGGCGCAGGATATCGGGATTCTGTTCCAGCTCCAGCACCATCCCCCCCTGACCATTTTTTTTGATCTTCTCGCCGGCCCGCTCTGCCGGGCGGTAATCGGCCACGGCCGCCGCCTTGATCACCACCGTCGCGGCGGCGAAACGCCCGAGCACGGCCGTTTCCATGTCGCGAGCGCTGACAACATCGACCCGCTCGACTCCGCACGGCACCGGCAAGGCCGTCGGCCCGCTGACCAGAACAACCTGGGCCCCGCGCAGCCGGGCGGCCCGGGCAATGGCATAGCCCATCTTCCCCGACGAATGATTACTGAGAAAACGGACCGGGTCAAGCTCTTCCCGCGTCGGACCTGCCGTCACCAGAAGACTTTCGCCAGCGAAATCCTGGGGTGCGAGAAGCCGCCGACTCTCCTCGACAATGACCGCCGGATCGGGAAGCTTCCCCTTCCCTTCCCAACCGCAGGCGAGAAACCCGCAGATCGGGTCGAGGATATGGTAGCCGCAGTCGCGCAGGCTCTGCTCATTGCGGCGATAGATGGGATTCTCATACATGTTGACGTTCATCGCCGGCACCAGCAGCACCGGCGCCTTGGTCGCCATCAGGGTCGTCGTCAGCAGATCGTCGGCGATGCCGCCGGCCAGTTTGCCGATGACATTGGCCGTCGCCGGCGCCACCACCACTAGATCGGCACGGTCGGCCAGGGCGATGTGGCCGATCTCCATCTCCTGCATCAGGTTGAAGAGCTCGGTATGGACCGGATGGCCGGAGAGGGTCTGGAAGGTCAGGGGGGTGACGAATTCGCAGGCACCCTTGGTCATAATGACATGGACCGCGGCTCCGGCCTTGACGTAGAGACGCAGCAGCTCCACCGCCTTGTAGGCGGCGATACCACCACTGACCCCGAGCAGGATAGTCTTATCCTTGAGCATGATCGCCTCCATAACTGGCGTTAGTGTGTGACAGCCTCTCTCAAAGCACCCCAATCCCGACAAAAGGATTATGGCGCTTCTCATGGCCGATGGTGGAGTCGGGGCCGTGTCCAGGGTGGACAACGGTGTCATCCGGCAGGGTAAAGAGCTTGGTGCGAATGCTCGACACCAGAGCGGCATGATTGCTCCCCGGCAGATCGGTACGGCCGACGGAATCGGCAAAGAGGGTGTCCCCGGCGAAGAGGTGGCCGCCGACATAAAGAGCGATGCCACCGGGGGAATGACCCGGAGTGGCGATGACCTGAATCTTCAGCTCACCGACAGGGAGAAGTTCGCCATCCTGGAGAAAGCGGGTCGGCTCCGGCGAGCCGGCGCTGACCAGACCGTAACCGGCGGCATGATCGCGGGCGCGCCGCAAAATCGGCAGGTCGGCCTCATGCAGCAACAGCTCGGCCCCGGTCGCCTCGACCAGGCGCCGATTGCCGCCGACATGGTCAAAGTGACCGTGGGTGTTGACGACCGCCACCACCTTGACCTTCAACGTCGCCAACGCGGCGAGGATGCGCTCGACATCGTCCCCCGGATCGACAACCAGCGCCAGACGCGTCACTTCGCAGACAATGATGAAACAATTGACCTGCAACGGTCCCACGACGAGAGCTTCAAGCAACATGAGTTTATTCCTTCTCCGACTCTTCGGCGCTAAAGAGATCGAGGCTTTTGCCCTTTAACTGCTCCCCCAGGGTAAAGCCGAACTGCCGGCCCGCCTTGTCCCGGGGCGGCTCGGAACGGGTCGGCGGGGTGGCCGCCATTGGCGCGGCAACCACAGCCGGAGTGGGCTTCGCCGCCGGCGGTTTCGCCTCGGCCGAAGTCGTATCCTTGAAAAAATAACGATCGTAAAGACGATGATAACTCGTCCACGGATTGTCGTTGACACTTTCGCGTTCAATATGCGCCTGCACACCATTGATCTTGGAGTCGAGATCGTCGAGAAAATTGAGAATCACCGCTTCGAGGATCTTGGGGCGCTTGGGCGAACCATATTCATACTGGCCGTGATGGGAGAGGAGGAGATGTTTGACCAGCATCGCCAGTTGTCGGGGGAAGTTGGGAATAGTGCGAATCTTCTCCTCGACCATCTCGACACCGAGAACGATGTGGCCGATGAGTTTGCCTTCGTCAGTGTAGTCGAAGGTGCGGGCATAGGCGAGCTCGCCGACCTTGCCGATGTCGTGCAACAAGGCCCCGACCAGCAGGAGATCACGATTGACCCCGGGATAACGGCGGCTGATATCATCAACCAGACCGGCGACGGCGAGGGAGTGTTCGAGGAGGCCGCCGATGAAAACGTGGTGCATCGATTTGGCCGCCGGGGCGGTGCGATAACGCTCCATGATGCTGATATCGGCGAGAAAGGCCTGCATCAGGGCGCGCAGGTTTTCATCCGTCAGGGACGCAACCAGGGCTTCGAACTCTGCCGCCATTTCGACGCCATTACGGGCCGACACCGGCATGTAGTCGGCAAGGAGGACGTCGCTGTCGGCCAGACGTTCAAGCTCCTGCACCACCAGCTGCATCTTGCCGAGATAGACACTGGCTTTCGCCTGCACCCGGATAAAATCATCGCGTTCGAAGCGTTCGGCGTACTCATCGACCCGGTCCCAGACCCGCGCCTCGACCTCGCCGCTGCGATCGATGAGCTTGAGGGTCATGTACGGCTTGCCATTCTTGGCCATGGCCATGATCTTGTCACGGACGAGGAAGGGGCTGTCAACCCAGTCCCGCTCACGGATCTGCTCCACAAAAATCTTTTTCACTAACGAACTCCCGAGGTATTGAGGCGTTGGACAATCTTCTCGGCGGAGCGAAGGCCGTCAAGGGCGGCACTGATGATCCCGCCGGCGTAACCGGCCCCTTCACCGGCCGGATAGAGCCCGGAATGGGAAATTGACTGACCGTCTTCTCCGCGAACAATGCGCAACGGCGCCGAAGTGCGGGATTCGACACCGAGCAGAGTGGCCTCGCCGGTTATAAAGCCGCGCATGCGCCGGTCGAAGTGAGGCAACGCCAGGCGAATTCCTTCGGTCACAAAAGGCGGCAGGACCTGCGACAAATCTGCCTCATGGACACCGGGACGTGCAGTCGAACACAACGGTCCGCTACCACGGCCGAGAAAGGACAAAAGGTTCTGCGCCGGGGCGCGATAATCACCACCGCCACTACGGAAGGCCGCCTCTTCCCAGCTTCGTTGAAATGCCACCCCGGACAGGGGACCGCTACCGGAGAAATCGTCGGGACGAACCGCAACAACCAGAGCACTGTTGGAGAAGGGACGGTCACGGCGCAACCGACTCATGCCGTTGACCACGACCCCTCCCGGTTCCGAGGAGGCAATCACGACTTCCCCACCTGGGCACATGCAGAAAGAGTAGATACCGCGGCCACTGACCGGATCATTCCAGGTCAGGGAATACTCGGCATTTGGTAACCGCGGGTGGTGCGGCAGACCGTACTGGATAGAATTGATCAGTTCGACCGGATGTTCAACCCTGACACCCATGGCAAAAGCCTTGGCTTCCAGATGGACCCCGGCGGCATGGAGCATGGCATAGGTATCGCGGGCACTGTGCCCTGGCGCGAGAATCAAGTTGTCACAGGCAATTTCATCCGAGCCGAAACGGCCGGCGCGTAGCTGCCGGCCGTCACACGCCAGCGCAGTCAGACGCGTTTCAAAGCGGATATCGACTCCGAGGCGCTGCAGCAGTTGCCGAAAGCGGATGAGAACCAGACGCAGGCGGTCGGTTCCAATGTGGGGTTTGGCTTCGGTCAGGATCGCTTCAGGTGCGCCGCAGTCGACCAGAGTCTGCAACACCAGGCGGGTCCAGGGATGATTGATGCGTGTCGTCAGTTTGCCATCGGAAAAGGTCCCCGCACCCCCTTCACCGAACTGCACGTTGCTGCCAGGGTCGAGCCCGCCGCCGGACCAGAAACGTTCAACGTCCCTGACCCGGGTTTCGACTGCTCGACCCTGTTCAACCAAGGTCACATCGACACCGCTGCGAGCCAGGCCAAGTGCCGCAAAAAGTCCCGCCGGCCCCATGCCGACGACGAGCGCACGAGACCTCCCAGGGATGGCGAAGAAATCGGGTAAAGAAACGGGGGGAACCGCTTCAAGCCGCGGGTTGGAACGGTTTCTCGCCAGCGTCCCGGGTTCATCCTCAAGGTCAAACTCAATTGTATAGACTTTGAGGAGGCGGGATTTGCGGCGAGCATCGACAGCGACACGGACAATATGCAGATTGTGGACAGCCCCGAACGCTACGCCAAGCTCGCTGGCAACGACAGTTGCTAATCCGCTTTCATCGGCTTCAAGTTCGAGGGGGACTTCCCGTAAACGCAAGGTCATTTTACCCCCTCAGCCCGTCCCGCGCTAGCGCCGTCGGAGTATACGCGGCAACCAACTTCCGCTCTTTTTGTCAACATTGAGGGGCTATGGGGAATTCGATGCGAAATGTAGCCCCCTGTCCGGCCTCACTTTCCACTGAAATGCGGCCACCACAAGATTTAACGATACGCAAGACAACCGAAAGCCCGAAACCGGTCCCCTTTTCCCTTGTCGTAAAAAAAGGGTCAAAGATTCTCCCCAGATCTTCCTTGGGAACACCTGGCCCGGTATCCTGCAACAAGACTTCCAGATATTCCCCGCTCTTGCGAAGATGTATGGCAAGGGTTCCACCTTTTTTCATCTCGCTGAGAGCATTGGCGACTAGGTTAGTGAAAACCTGCTCAAGTTCCACCAAATCGGCAAGGATTGGCGGGGTCTGTTCCGGGAAGTCTTTGTTGAAACTGACACCCTGTGCAGCCATCTGCGGATAAAAATGGAGGAGGGCGTTTTCGATGGCATCCCTGATCTGGACCGGATGGTGCTCAACTCGAGAGCGCTTACTGACAGCCAACAACCTGATCAGAAGGCGATCGATACGCTCGACCTCGGCTTCGACCTTGTCAAGATAGGAACACTTTTCCGGGTCGTCGCGCAGACCGCTGCGCAGCAATTGGGCAAAGAGTCCGATGGCATTAAGGGGATTACGGATTTCGTGGGCCAGACCGGCAGAGAGGTGACCTAATGCGGCAAGCTTTTCGGATTGGACTATCTCGGTGTGGGCACGTTCCAGTTCGCTACTCTTTTGTTCGACCCGGCGTGAAAGTTCAAGATTCCACTCCGCGACTTCTCGCGTCAGGCGTTCTTTTTCCCGCTGCAACTCAAGATTATCCAATTCGATCCGACGCAGACGCAGAACCGTTTCGATCCGTTCGACCAGAATCTGCCCATTAAAGGGTTTGAGTAGATAATCGGCGGCACCCGCCTTCATGATTTCTACGGCAATCTCTTCACTCCCCTTGCCGGTAAACATGATGACCGAAGTCTCCGGCCAGTTTTGGCGAATTCTGCGCAAAGCCGTCATGCCATCCATATGTGGCATCATGTAGTCAAGGAGAATCAGATCCGGCCGGTGCCGTTCAACCTGAGCCAGACCATCTTCACCGTTGGCGGCAGTATATACCTCGTACCCCCGGCGCTGAAGAATTATGGTGGTTAACTCGAGGATAACCTTTTCGTCGTCAACCACCAGAATACGTTCGTTCGACATGTGTCAAGCTCTCCGGGAAGATACTTCGCGCGGGACAGAATAGCGTCCCCCCCGCACTTTTGACAAGGACTAATCCTGGCCCATTGCTGCGTTGTGGGCTGACTTCTTCGGTCTGAATCCGTAGGAGGTTTCACAGAAATCCGCCTCGAAGATCGGCTCGATGACCAGCCTTGCGGCCATCTGCACCACCCGGTCTAGGATGGTCGGGATACCGAGAGGGCGTTGACTGCCATCCGCTTTCGGTATCATGACCCGCTTGACCGGATCGGGCTTGTACGTCTTGTTTCTCAGTGCGTCTTTAGGCATCACCGTACCGGGTCTCCAGCACTGGGTTGAATATCTTCCGCAACATGCCGTCCCTGCTACCCCGGGAGATTACACAGACGGCCGCTCCCTTGAGCTACCGAGGCGAATCGGACAATTCCTCGGACGGGACTTAACCCGCTAGATATTCAACTGTTACTGCGTACGGACAGTATATTTAGTCGTCCCTGAAAAAACATAACTGTATGTATTTATTGCTTTAATTGTAGTTTTATGATTGTTATAATCACCAG
>Ga0154505_1155_pt1 | contig 29972 bp, 30 predicted proteins | sample RifGroD2_FD_115984 | JGI IMG/M metagenome (GOLD analysis project Ga0154505, IMG submission 115984) | Desulfuromonadales bacterium GWD2_61_12
GCCCCGACGCCGTCACAGATGGTCAGATCGGACGACTTGAGCTGGCGCACCTGACTGTCGAGGGTGGTGAAGCCCTCCCCTTCCCCGCTGCGGCGCACGACGATACGTCCCCCGCGCAACAAGGCAAAATCGAAGGCATGGAGGGGATGGCCAAGCTCCATCAAGACGTAATTGGTGACATCGACAACGTTGTTGATGGAGCGCATGCCGACGGCTTCGAGACGACGCACCAGCCAAGCGGGAGAGGGGCCGATGGTGACACCGCAAATCAGGCGCGCGGCATAGCGCGGACAGAGCTCGGGTTCTTCAATGACGACGGCGGCAAGTGACGCGATATCCGGGCCGGCTTCGTCCACCACCGGCCGCGGCAGGCGCAGCTGGCAACCGGACATGGCGGAGACTTCACGAGCGACGCCGACGACACTGAGACAGTCGGGCCGGTTCGGGGTCAGGCCCAGCTCGTAACGGGCATCCTTGAGACCGAGGACAGCAAAAACCGGCTGCCCGAGGGGAAGTCCGGGGGGAAGGATGAGAATCCCTTCCGATTCGGCGGCGAGACCGAGTTCCTTTTCGGAACAGAGCATGCCGCACGATTCAAGACCGCGAATCTTCGACTTCTTGATCTTGAAATCGCCCGGAAGGACGGCGCCGACCTGGGCCAGGGCCACCAGATCGCCGGTCTTGTGATTGCGGGCGCCGCAGACGACCTGCACCTCTTCCCGACCGTTATCGACCCGGCACAGGGTCAGACGGTCGGCCTCGGGATGGGGAGCGACTTCGAGGAGGCGGGCGACAACGACGTCATCGAGGCCTTCACCGATCTTGTGCAGGGTATCTACTTCGAGCCCGGCCATGGTCAGACGGTGGGACAGCTCGTCCGGGGTCAGGGCAAAATCGACGAATTCTTTCAGCCAGCGATGGGTGACGATCATGATAAAAGCCTTTAATTGCTAGAACTGACGCAGAAAACGGTGATCGTTCTCGAAGAAGAGGCGCAGGTCGCTGACCCCATACTTGAGCATCGCCACCCGCTCCAGGCCCATGCCAAAAGCAAAACCGGTATAGACTTCCGGGTCGTAACCGACCGACTTGAAGACCTCGGGATCGATCATGCCGCTGCCGAGAATTTCCAGCCACCCCGAATTTTTGCAAACCCGACAGCCCTTGCCGCCGCAGATGACACACTGGATGTCGACTTCGGCCGACGGTTCGGTGAAGGGGAAGAAAGAAGGGCGAAAGCGGACGGCGACCCCTTGACCGAAAAACTGGCTGATGAAGCTGGTCAGAACCCCTTTGAGATCGCCGAAAGTCACCCGATGATCGACGAGGAAACCTTCGATCTGATGAAACATCGGGCTGTGGGTGATATCCGAATCGCGGCGATAGACCGTCCCCGGGGCAATCACCCGCACCGGCGGCTGATGCTGCAGCATGGTGCGAATCTGCACCGGTGAGGTATGGGTGCGCAGGACGACCTCATCGGAGATGTAAAAGGTATCTTGCATGTCGCGGGCAGGGTGATCCTTGGGCATGTTAAGAGCTTCGAAATTATAGAAATCCTTCTCGATTTCCGGCCCTTCCTCGACCCCGAAACCGAGGGAGGAAAAGATTTCGACGATCTCCTCGCGCACCAGAGTGATGGGGTGCTTGCTGCCGCCGCCGTGAATGCGTCCGGGGAGGGTGACATCGATGCGCTCGGCCACCAGCCGGCGCCCGATTTCTTCTTCGCGCAAGGCCGCGAGGCGCGCGGCGAAAGAGGCTTCGATCTCCTCCTTGACGCGATTGACCAGAGCGCCCATGGCCGGCCGTTCCTCCGGCGGCAGTGCCCCCATCTCTTTCATCAGGGCCGTCAGCTCCCCCTTGCGCCCGAGAAAGCGCACGCGTACGTCCTGCAACGCCGCTTCGGCGTCGGCGCCGGCCAGAGCTGTGCGTGCCGCTGCCAGCATCCCTTCCAATTGTTGCTTCATGACCACACCCTGGGTTGAAAAAGTGGGGGTATTGCCCGATGGCGATGACCGCACCGGACAAAAAAAAAGAGATGAGGGCCAGGCCCTCATCTCTTGAGCGTAACAGCAGACCGCTACTGGATCTGGGCCTTCGCCTTGGCGACGACGGCGCTGAACCCGGCCGGGTCTGTCACCGCCAGCTGGGCCAGAATCTTGCGGTCCAGGGCAATCTCCGCCTTCTTAAGACCGAAGACCAGACGGCTGTAGGAAACTCCGTTTTCACGGGACGCAGCGTTAATCCGGGCGATCCACAGGGCGCGGAAGTCACGCTTCTTGACGCGACGGTCACGGAACGCGTAGTTGAGGGCGCGATCGACGGCCTCGGTGGCACTGCGGAAAAGCTTGCTGCGGGCGCCGCGGAAACCTTTGGCGAGTTTGAGGACCTTGTTACGACGACGTCTGGATTTGACTCCACCTTTTGCTCTCGGCATCTCTTCTACTCCTTTGTGGTTGAACGACGGTCAGCCCGTCGCCGGATCTGGAGGGGGAAGCCGTTGTCCCCCCAGTTCGCGGAATTGATCGGTATCCCAGCAGCCCCTAGAGGTAGGGAATCAACTGGCGGATGTTCTTCTCGTCGGCCTTGGAGACCACCGACGCCTGACGCAGATCGCGTTTGCGCTTGGTCGTCTTCGAGGTCAGAATGTGGCTGGTAAAGGCCTTGTTGCGGCGAATCTTGCCGGTTCCGGTCATGCGGAAGCGTTTGGCTGCACCGCGATTGGTCTTGATTTTGGGCATCCCCATTCTCCTTCTTGCTGATAATGTCCGGAAAAACAGTGCCTGCTCCCCGGTTTCCAGTGGCATAAAGTCGGTCGTCGGCAACCGCCGGGACCGAACAGATAGTGTCTATTTTTTTACCGGGCCGAGAACCATCGTCATGAAGCGGCCGAACATGACCGGCTTCGACTCGACCACGCCGATATCCTTGACATCTTCGATGGTTCTTTCCAGGAGCTTGGTGCCGAACTCCGGGTGGGTCACTTCGCGCCCGCGGAACATGACGGTCACCTTGACCTTGTTTCCCTCTTCGAGGAAGCGCCGGGCGTTCTTGACCTTGAACTGGAAGTCGTGGTCTTCGGTCTTGGGCCGCATCTTGACTTCTTTGAGCTCGACTTTGGCCACCTTTTTCTTGGCCTCGGCCGCGCGCTTGCTCAGTTGATATTTGTACTTGCCATAGTCCATGATCCGGCAGACCGGCGGTACGGCGGTCGGCGAGACCTCGACCAGATCGAGTCCCCGTGATTCGGCCACGGCCAGGGCGTCGAAGAGGCTCAGGATGCCGAGCTGATTCCCCTCGTCATCGACGACGCGAAGCTCCCGGGCACGAATCGCCCGATTGATATTGGTTTCTTGCTTGGCTATGGGACCACCTCCTAGTGGTATTGCCGGCATTCATCCGCCACAAAACTGGCGAACGCTGCAGGTGTCATCGGATCGAGAGTCTTGCCGCTACGATGGCGGGGTGCGATAGTCCCGGCCGCCATTTCCTGGTCACCGATGACCAGCATGTAGGGAGTCTTTTCCATCTGCGCTTCGCGAATCTTGAAGCCCAGTTTCTCGTTGCGCAAATCGAGCTGGACCCGTACCCCTTGCGCGCGCAGTGCCCGGCAAACTTCTTCAGCGTAAGTAGCCTGGTTGTCGGTGACGTTGAGAACTACGGCCTGTACCGGAGAGATCCAGAGCGGGAAACTGCCAGCGTAGTGTTCAATCAACACACCGATAAACCGCTCGATGGCCCCGAGGATGACCCGGTGGACCATGACCGGCCGGTGTTTTTCTCCGTCTTTTCCAGTATATACGAGATCAAAACGCTCGGGGAGCGTAAAATCGCACTGGATAGTAGCACATTGCCATTTCCTGTCAAGGGCGTCCTTGAGCTTGATATCGATTTTCGGTCCGTAGAAAGCACCGTCCCCATCGTTGATCGCGAAAGGACGCCCGGAATCGTCCAGGGCTGAACGCAGGGCATTGGTCGCCAGTGCCCAGGCCTCGTCACTGCCGATGGACTTGGCCGGACGGGTGGAGAGCTCCATCTCATACTCGAAGCCGAAGATCCCCATGACGTCCTGCACGAACTTGAGCACGCCCTTGATCTCGGCGTCCAGCTGTTCGGGCATGCAGATGATGTGGGCGTCGTCCTGGGTGAAGCCGCGCACCCGCAGGAGACCGTGGAGGACACCCGATTTCTCGTGGCGATGAACGGTACCAAGTTCGAAGTAGCGCAGGGGGAGATCGCGGTAGGAGCGCATACGCGACTTGTAGATGAGCATATGGGCGAGGCAGTTCATCGGCTTGATGCCGTAGCCCTGCTCGTCGATCTCGGTGAAGTACATGTTCTCGCGGTAGTTCTCGTAGTGTCCCGAGATCTTCCACAGTTCGGTGCGGAGTATCTGCGGCCCCATGACGATGTCGTAGCCGCGCTTGAGGTGCTCCTGCCGCTCGAAATTCTCGATCAGGGTGCGCAGCAGCGCCCCTTTCGGATGCCAGATCACCAAGCCGGCGCCGGCCTCCTCGCTGAAGGAGAAGAGATCGAGCTCGCGGCCGAGCTTGCGATGGTCGCGTTTCTTGGCCTCTTCCAGACGCTCAAGATAGAGGGCGAGCTCCTTCTTGTCGGGAAAGGCCGTGGCATAGATACGCTGGAGCATGGCGTTTTTCTCGCTGCCACGCCAATAGGCTCCGGCGACACTGGTGAGCTTGAAGGCCTTGAGCAGACCCGTCGCCGGCAGATGCGGCCCGCGGCAGAGATCGACAAAATCCCCCTGACGGTAGAGGGAAACCGTCGCCACCGGCAGGTCTTCGATGAGCTCGACCTTGTACTGCTCCCCCATGGACCGGAAGAGAGCGATGGCCGCGTCGCGACTCATCTCCTCACGCACGATGGGAAGATTGGCGGCAGCCAGCTGCGTCATCTTTTCTTCGATGCGGGGAAATTCTTCCGGAGCGAAGACATGTTCAGGGCTGTAAAAATCGTAATAGAAACCGTTATCGATGGCCGGGCCGATGGTGACCTGGATCTTGGCGCCAAAGAGTTCCTTGACCGCGTGGGCCATGAGGTGGGCGGCACTGTGGCGGTAGACTTCGAGGCCATCGGCGGACTTCAACGTCACCAGTTCGAGGCGGATATCTCCCTGCAGCCGGGTGGCGAGATCGACCAGCTGGCCATCGACGCGAGCGGCCACGGCCTGGCGTGCCAATCCTTCGCCGATGCTCCGAGCGACATCGAGGGGGGTCGAACCGACCGGAACCTCGCGCAGGGAACCGTCGGGCAATGTCACGCGAACTTGAGACATGGAAGGACTCTCCGCGAATGAAAAGAGGCATCCAGAAGATGCCTCAGACCATAAACCAATTTCGGGGCAGGAAATTGGTAGGCACGGGCGGGATTGAACCGCCGACCCCTACCGTGTCAAGGTAGTGCTCTCCCACTGAGCTACGTGCCTACGTCCGAAATGCCGGCCATGTGTATCAAAATAACCAAAGCACTGTCAAGTATCTTTTTCGCCTTTTTGCCCTTGCCCGGAGATTCCTGCCGGCAATTTACGGGTCAGGCGAAAAGAGTACGGCCGCTATGCGCTGACATAGGCCGCGGCGGCGGCGCGCAGGCGCGCCAGTTCGGCGGTGCTCCCAGCCTCGGCGTAGACTCGCACCACCGGTTCGGTCCCCGACTTGCGGAAGAGAACCCAGCTGCCGTCGGCGAAGAGATATTTGCAGCCGTCAACCGTCACCGTCTTGACGATCTCCTTCCCGGCCAGCGTCTTCAAGGGAGTGGCGAGTTTGCCGGCATAACCGGCCTCCAGTTCGGGGGAGAGCCGGAGATTGTCCCGGTGGCTGTAAATGGCACCGACCCGGGCGAAAAGATCCTGCAAGAGCACCGAGAGCGAACGCTTCTCCACCGCCACCATCTCGGCGACCAAAAGACAGGCGAGGATGCCGTCCTTGTCGGGGACATGGCCACGAATGGTCAGACCGGCACTCTCCTCGCCGCCAATGAGTATGCTCCCGGCGGTGATCAGTTCGCCGATGAACTTGAATCCGACCGGGGTTTCAACAACCTTTTGCCCATGGTGGGCGGCGACGGCGTCGATGAGCTGCGAGGTGGCGACGGAACGGGCGGCGTCCCCGGACAACTTCTTGCGGCGCAGCAGGTAATCGTAAAGGAGGGCGAGAATGTAATTCGGCTCGAAGAAACGACCATCGCCGTCCACCACGCCATAGCGGTCGGCATCGCCATCGGTGGCGAGACCGAGACCGATGTCGGGACGCCCTTTGACCAGGGCGATGAAATCGCTGATATGTTCTTCCGCCGGTTCCGGCGGATGCCCGCCAAAGTAGGGATCACGGTGATCGTTGAGGGTCACCACCTGAACGCCACACTCGCGCAGCATGGCGTCGAGATAGCCGCGACCGGCGCCATAGAGGGGGTTGACGGCAATGGTCAGGCCGGAAGCGGCGATAGCCTTGAAATCGATGAGCTGGCGCAGCGCGGCGAAATAGCCGGGGCGCGGATCGATCATTTCGATGAGGCCGGCGCGTTCCCCCTGCTCGCGGGTCAACTCTTTGTAGCAGACTTCGCCAAGGAGGGCATTGGCCCGCTTTTCGATGTCATTGGTCGTCTCGGGGAGGGCCGGACCACCACTTTCCGGCGAAAACTTGAGGCCATTGTAATCGTAGGGATTATGACTGGCGGTGAAGTTGATCCCCCCGGCGGCCTGCCGGCGGAGGATCTCCAAGGCGATGACCGGGGTTGGCGTATCGCGCTCGCAGAGATACGCCTTGATCCCGGCCCCGGCCAGGACCTTGGCCGTTTCCAGGGCAAAGCGCGCGCCCATGAAGCGGCCGTCGTAGCCGATGACCACGCCGTTGCCGCTGGTGCCGCGGGCCCGCAGGTGATCGGCGATGGCCTGGGTCACCACCCGGACATTTTCAAAGGTGAAATCCTCACAAAAGATCCCCCGCCAACCGGAAGTGCCGAAAGCGATGCGTCCCATGGTAACCACCCCTGTCTCAAAGAAGAATATTCCGCGAATCCAAGCCGAGCATGACAACAGCACAACGACAAAAAAATAAATCCGGGAAAAGTTTACTCAGAATTCAGCCGACCACGTCTGGCCCGGGTCAAGGCGTGCGATTTTGCCCCTCCCACAACTGCGGCGGATGATAATCGGCAGCCCCGGCGACATAAGGACAATCGGCGGGGAGGATTCCCTGCCGGATCAAGTCGACAGTCAGGCGGCGGCAACCACCCCGCAAACGCTCCCGCTCGGCATAGACGGTACAGAGTCGGGTTGCCAGATCGAGACGGTCACAGGGAATATCGGTATAGTAAACCGTCCCGTCGAATTCGATTTTTTCATAGCAACAGCGTCCGCAGCGACGGCATTTTGCTTCCCAGGCAGCACTCTCGGACATGAACATTCCTCCTGCCGATCAAAGTAGCGGAACGCTGTCGCCGGGTCAAGGGTCGTGCGAAAAGAGGGGCCGGAAAATTTCGTTGACAAATTACAAAAGATAAAGTGATAATGGGCGTTCTTCACGGCTAGAAAATCGTAAACGCTAGGAGGCTTTCCCATGCAGTGTCAAACCGTTCTTCCCGGTACCGAGTGCACTTTCTGGTCAAAACAGGGGTGTATCTATGAAGCCAAATCCTGTCAGATTGTAGTAGATGAGTGCGCTGGTTGTGAGCGCATCGTCGAAGGGACCATCGGCAAGGTCTGCTCCGTCGCCCCGGCCCCGAGCCTCAAATGGGCCAATGACTTGAAACTCTGCAACTTCGCAACCCATCGCAAGATCGAGATCAAGCTGGACGACACCAAGACCAACCCGCTCAAAGCTTCGAAAAAGGCTGCGGCCGGCAAGAAAAAGTAATCGTTTTCGTCATACCGCGACAGCAAGGGCAGGTGCCAATTCAGGCACCTGCCCTTTTCGTCGTCTCGGTTAGCGGAAAACCAGATAAATCAGGGGGAGGAGAAAGGCCGTCAGCAGGCCATTGAGGCCGATGGCCAGACCGGAAACCGCCCCGCCGATGCGGTCGAATTCGAGCACGCGGGCGGTGCCGATGCCGTGGCTCGCCGTACCGATGGCGAGGCCCAGGGCGGTGGGCTCGCGAATCCCGATCCAGCGACAGAATTCCGGGCCGCATACAGCCCCGAGACAACCGGTCAGCACGACGACGGAGGCGGTTAACGGCGCCACTCCGCCGATCTTTTCGGCGATACCGATGGCCACCGGTGTCGTCACCGACTTGGGCGCGAGGGACCAGACCACCTCGCGACTCGCCCCGAGAAGCCAGGCCAGTCCCGCGGCCGTGATGACCGAAGTGACCGCGCCGACGGCCACCCCGGCCAGAATCGGGACCTTTTGCGCCAGGATTTCCTGGCGGCGCTGATAGAGAGGAACCGCCAGCGCCACCACCGCCGGCCCGAGGAGAAAGAGGACGACCCGACCACCGGCGGCGTAGTGCGTATAGGGAATCTCCGCAAGGAGGAGGAGTGTGACTATCCCGGCAACGGAGACGACCACCGGATTCAACAGAACCATGCCACTGCGCAGATAGAGCACCTGGGCCAGAGCATAGGCGGTCAGGGTCGCCGTCACGCCGAAAAGGGGGCCGGCAACGAGATCAGCAACCATCTTTCCTCCTGATCGACAGCGACTTCGCCGTCCACCCCGTCGCCGCCATGACGGCAAAGGTACTGACCACCGTCGCGAGGACAATCGGCAACCACTCCCGGGCGATGAGATCGAAATGGACCATGACCCCGACCCCCGCCGGGACGAAAAAGAGCGCCATGTGCGAAAGCAACAGCTCCGCCGCCGCCTGCAACCACTCCACCCGCACAATACCCAATCCGAGCGCTAACAGGAGAAAGCCCATGCCGACGACACTCCCGGGGATGGGAAGATCGAGAGAGGTCGAAAGGCCCTCGCCGATGAACTGGAAGAGCAACAGCACGGCCAGCCCGCGAATCAGCATGAGCACCTCCCCCGCCCCCGCCTCAAAGCTCGGCCTTGAGTCCTTCGATCACCGCCGCCACTTCAGCGCGGATCTCGGCGGCATCGGCCGCATGCTCGTGAAGTAAAAACTCCTGAAAGTATTGCAGGGCTTCCCGAGGTTTCTCTTCATCGAGGCAGATATTGCCGAGGGTGAGATAGGCAAAGGCGAAGCCGGGGTCGAGGCGCAGGGTTTCCCGACAGGCACTGGCCGCTGTCGCCAATTCGCCAAGGTCATAGTACATTTCAGCCAGATTGAAGTGGGCCTGGGCATCCTGTGGATCAAGGGCAATCACCTGACGATAATAGGCCAGGGCCTCATCGTTGTGCCCTTGGGCGAAGGCGGTATCCCCCAGGGAATTGAGGGCAAAGACCGATTCCGGATCGATGGCCAGCGCCTGGCGGTAGCACTCTTCCGCCTTCTCGACCCGTTCCTGGCTGAAATGCACCAGGCCGAGACTGACCCAGGCGTCGGCGGCCGTGGCGTCGATAGCGAGAATCGACTGATAGACTTCCAGAGCTTTCTCCGGATGATGATCCTCAAAATAGGCATCGCCCAGGTCGAAGAGGACGTCGATGTCCTGCGGAGCCAGCTCGCGAGCCCGCAGGAGGGCGGTGATGGCGTCGCGCAGATGTCCGGCTTCGACCAAAGCCTCACCGAGAAGCTGATGGGCCTGGACATTGTCGGGAGCGCCCTCGACGACCCTTTTGAAACGGACCAGAGCCACCGAATAATCGCCGATTTCGAGGGCCTCGCGCCCCTGCTTGAGCAGTTCCTGTAGATCCATAAAAACTCCTGTGCGGGTTGCGTCAATAACCGAGATGTTCGTTAACGAGACAGATATGCAGGTGGCTGGCGCGAGGAGCACGCTCGATGATGGTGGTAATGCGGCAAATCCGCTGGGGGGACTGACAGTCGCTGCAGCGCCCGGTTTCGGCGCAAGGGGTGGCAAAACCAAGACGACGGGCGTTGGCAGGAGCGACCCGTTCCTTGATGCGCCGCAGGGCGCTCTCGATGTCGCTGGTCACCTTGTTGACACCGACGACAACCAGCACCTCCCGGGGGCCAAAGGCCATGGCGCAGACGCGGTTACCGGTGGCATCGATATTGACCAGATGTCCCTTGAGGGTCACCGCGTTGCTGCTGGTAATGAAGAGGTCACAGTCGAGTTGTTCCTGCATGACCTGACGGCGCTCGACCGGGGAGAGTCCCGCTTGGCCGTGGACCAGCAGTCGCTTCCCGCTTGCCGCCAAAGCCTCGATCAGGCCGAGTTCAGCCAAGGTCATCGACCCGCCGAAACCGATGCTTTCCGCTGCGGCGGCCTGCTGCAGCAGAAACGCCAAAGCCTCTGCCCGCGTCTCCAGCAAGGTCACGCCAAAACCGTTCTTCGTCAGAGACGTCGCGGTCTGCTCCAGCAATGTTCGATTGTGCCAATGCAGATTCACATCCATCGCCCGATATCCTTCCTTCCGTGGTGTCAATTCGCCAGTTCTTCGAGTGCAGTCAACAACCCGAAAGGGTTGGCGGGGATGATCTTGACCGGCAGGCCGAGGGCGCGCTCGAGATCGCCGGGCGTAAGATCATCGAGGAAGAGATCGCCCCCCTCCTTCAACACCACCTCGGGCAGGAGGAGCACATCCCCCAGGGGGCGGCCGCGCAACTGGGTAATGATGTCGCCGCCGGCGAGAAGCCCGGTGACGGAAACCTGGCCGCCGAAGAAATCGTTGCGCACCGGATAGAGGTGTATGGTCACCCCGCTTTTCGCCGCGAGCTGGTCGACAAAGAGCCGGAGTTCGTCATGGAAGGAGACCCCGGTCAGGGTCGATACTGTCAATGCCGGCAGGAGCGCTGTCTCATCCAGGGCTTGCGCCGCCTCATCGCGAAAGAGGGGAATCATGCCGATGCCGTTCTCAAGCTGGTCGAGGGACTCGTAGTCACCCAGGGGTGGGAATTCGACCGCGGCCTGCAGATAGAACTCATCGGCAGCATAAACCAGGCGGGTGCCGAAACGCTGCCGAAACTCGGCTTGCCAGTGCGCGACGGAGGCGACGATCGCACGGGCCTCGGTCGCCGTCGCCGGGCGCAATTTCGGCAGACGGGCGCGATAACCGGTCAAACCGACCGGGACCAGAGCCACCGACTGCACCGCCGGGTAGAGGCTGGCCAACTCAGCGACCGTCTGCGCCAACACCGCCCCGTCGTTGATCTCCGGACAGACCACAATCTGGGTGTGGAGGGTGATGCCGCCGGCGGCAAGACGTTGCAGCAGGGGGAGAACCGGCGGAGCCGGGCGGCCGAGGAGGTGGGCGCGCAATGGTTCGTCGGTGGCATGGACGGAAATGTAGAGGGGGGAGAGGTGCTGTGCGAGAATACGCTCGATCTCGTCCGGGGTGATATTGGTCAGGGTAACGTAGGCACCGTAGAGATAGGAGAAGCGATAATCCTCATCCTTGACATAGAGGGAGGTGCGCAGTCCCGGCGGCAACTGATGGACAAAGCAGAAGAGACAGTTGTTGCCGCAATGCTGCGGATCCGGGTGGGGGAATTCAAGTCCAAGGGGCGCATCGGCATCCTTCTCCAGTTCGAGATCCCAGAGTTCGCCATCCCGTTTCTGCACCTCGAGAAGCAGTTCCTCGTCGGCCGTGTAGATCACCGCATCAAGGAGATCCCGGACCGGCTGCCCGTTGATGGCCAGAAGGAAGTCGCCGGCCGCGAGTTCGAGTTCGGCGCCGATGCTGCCCGGTTCTACCGCGATAATTTCCAGCATGGTCCCTGCTTCCGCCTTGGCAGCAGCCTTCCGGAGACGACTGCCGATGAAAAAACAACGTCCCCACCAGGGATCGAAAGGATACCGGGCGGGGACGTCACTGTCAGACCTGCTTCTGGCCGAGTTTCGTTGCGGACGAAATCAATCCTTGCCGCCATGCAGACGGAAATTTCCATCGGTCGAGGTAATGGAGGAGATGGCGTGTTTGTAGATGAGGATATCGCCACTGCTTTCGATGAGAAGACAGAAGCTGTCAAACGACTTGATATAACCTTCAAGTTTTTCGCCCGACATCATCACTACCGTTACGCGCACCCGCTCCTTGCGTGCTTGGTTGAGATATTGATCCTGGATATTGAAAGGTGTCTTGGCCATGTCCGCTCCTTCTAGGTTGCATAAAAGATTCAAGTAATGGCGGGATTCTATCAGACTCGCGCAAGGAATCAACCCAAATTATTTCAGGCAGATGCCCGAACCAGGTGAGTTGTCTCTTGGCATAACGCCGGCTCTCGCGCTGGACCAGAGCGAGGGCCTCGGCAACGGAAAGTTCGCCGTCCAAGGCCCGGACCGCCTCGCGATAACCGATCGTCCTGAGACTTTTTAACTGTCGCGCATAGCCCTGCCGCAGAAGGTTTGCCGTTTCTGCGAGTAAACCGTCGGTAAACATCTGCTCGCTGCGGCGGTCAATGCGGCGATAGAGTTCGTCCCGCGCCGTGGTCAGGCCGATAACAAGGAGACGATAGGGCGATTCGGCAAAGGCGTGCTCGGCCTGGAATTCGGAGAGGCGGCGGCCGCTCAGCCGATAAACTTCCAGGGCTCGCACGATGCGCAGACGATCGCCCGGCTTGAGACGCTCCGCCAATAACGGATCGACCACCTGCAACTGACGATGCAGGGTTCCCGCCCCCCCCGCGGCTTCAGCGGCAATCAGTCTCTTCCGCAGGCCTTCGTCCCCCCCGGGGACAGCGGCCAGGCCGCCGGTCAGAGCCCGGATATAGAGCCCGGTCCCGCCGACGAGCAGGGGGAGACGACCGCGCTCGACGATCCCGGCAATGGCCTCCCGTCCCAGACGGACGAAATCATGCACGGTAAAATCCTCGTCGGGATCGACGACATCGATGAGATGGTGCGGTACGGCAGCACGCTCCTCCCGGGTCGGCTTGGCGGTACCGATATCGAGGCAACGATAGACCTGGCGCGAATCGGCGGAGACGATCTCCACCGGCCAGCGTTCGGCCAGGCGCAACGAGAGTGCTGTCTTCCCCGCCGCCGTCGGGCCACAGAGGACGACGACGGGGATGCGCTGCGGGGAGGAATTCATGGTGCTCATCACCCCCTCTTGAACATGCGTTCGACTTCCCCCAGAGTGATCCGGCGGGAGACGGGACGGCCATGGGGACAGTGGGACTTGAAGGCAACCGTGTCAAGATCGTGGAGCAATTGACGCATTTCGCTGACGGCAAGGTGCTGATTGGCGCGGATCATGCCGTGACATGCCATGAGCAGGAGAATCCTGTCGACAACCTCCCGGGCCAGCCCGCTGCTGTCGTGTACGACCATTTCCGCAGCAACGTCGCGGACCAGTTGCGCGCCCTGCGCTTCCATCACCCCGCCCGGCAACCCCTTGAGGACAAAATCGTTCCCGCCAAAATGTTCGATGTCGAAACCGAAGCGCGTCAGCTCGGCCAGGTGTTCGGCCAGATGGGCGGCTTCACGAAAATCAAGCTTGATGATATTCGGAAAAAGCAGGGCCTGCGTTTCGACCTTGCCCAGTTCCCAGGCCGAGCGCAAGCGCTCGAAGCCGATCCGTTCATGGGCGGCGTGCTGATCGAGCAGAATCAGATCGTCCCCGTCCTGCAGCAGCAGATAACTGTGGCGAAACTGGCCGATGAGGTGGAGAGAGGAATAATAGCCTTCAACCGCCGGCTCCTGTACGCCATCAGCCGGAGGCAGAGGCCCTGCGGAGAGGAAATGCAGAGCGGCTGGCGACTCTGCCGTCGCGCCGTAGGCAGGCAACGATTCCCGGACTTCCCCGCGAAACGGGCTCCGCGTAAAGGTCAGTTCCTCCTGGCGGCGCGGCGGCGGCACGCTCTCCCCTTCCGGGGGGATAGCGACAGGGGCTACCCAGGGCGATGGCGCGAGAGTTCGGCGCAGAGTCGTGGCAATGAAGTCATGAACCTGGCGCTGTTCGCGAAAACGGACTTCCTGCTTGGTCGGGTGGACATTGACATCGACATCGGCGGGATCAATGGTCAGAAAGAGAACTGCCACCGGATAACGTCCCTTGGGGAGGAGGTGGCGATAGCCTTCCATGACTGCATGCTGCACGACCCGGTCACGGATGAAGCGACCGTTGATATAAGTATAGATCGCTCCGGTCGTAGCCCGGGTCCCCTCCGGCGAGGAGACAAAACCGCGCAGGCCCAAACCCTCACCCTGTCCGCCATCGACAGCTATAAGCTCCTTCAGGAGCGGCCGCCCCAGCAAGGTGGCAATGCGTTCTTCGAGCCGCGCATGTCGCGGCGCATCGAGCAGACCGCGCCCTTGATGAAAGAGCCGGAACTGAACCTCCGGGTTGGCCAAGGCCAGACGGGTGACGAGATCGCCGATATGGCCGAGTTCGGTTTCATCGGAGCGGAGAAACTTCCGCCGTGCCGGGAGATTGTAGAACAGGTCGCGAACTTCGATCGTTGTGCCGCGCGGGGCACCGACCGCACCGTCTTTGCGTACGCGTCCACCTTCGACGTGAACTTCCCAGCCGCTTTCGGAAGCTTCGTCTCGACTGCGCAACAAAAACCGGGAAACTGCGGCAATAGAAGGGAGGGCTTCGCCGCGGAAGCCGAGGGTGGAAACCCGGGCGAGATCGTCGGCCTGACGGATCTTGCTGGTCGCGTGTCGTTCCAGGGAAAGAAGGAGATCTTCGCGCCCCATGCCGTCGCCATCGTCGATCACACGGATCAGCCGACGGCCACCATTTTCGGTTTCAATGGTTATCGTGGCGGCACAGGCATCGAGAGCGTTCTCCACCAGTTCCTTGACGACCGAAGCGGGACGCTCTACGACCTCCCCGGCGGCGATCTGGTTACAGAGCTGTTCGGAAAGAATTTTGATCATCGCTGCCATAATATTGCCAGGATTGTTGCGGGGAAATAAAAACGGCCGGGAATCCCGGCCGTCGTTGCAGCAGCCAGCCCTGCCGCCAGCGTCAAGCCTTCTGCTCCAGTCGGTCGAGCATGTTTTCGATATCGTCGAGTTCGTTGTTGACGACAATGGCTGCCGGCGCGGCATCGGCCGGGAGGGCCTGCCGCAACAGCCCGAGATCCCCGACAACACTCTGCACAATCTTCAGATCGACGTCCTGCGCCTTGCGCATGGCCGCCTCGAAGAGACAGTTGTCGCAAATGGTATTGATAAGTCGCGGCACTCCGCCGGCGTAGCCATGAATGGCGGTAACGGTATCGGCACGGAAGAGCATGCGCTTGGCTCCGGCAATCTGCAGTCGGTGCTTGATATAGGATTCAGTCAGGGCCGGGGTCAGCGAGCGCAGGTGATACTTCACCGCCACCCGCTGCGCCAGGGGCTCGTCCAGTTTCAGGCATTCCTCGACTTCCGGTAATCCGAAAAAGATGATGTTGAGGAGCTTTTTCCCGGGGATTTCCAGATTGAGCAAACCGCGAAACTCCTCCATCAACTCCCGGGTCTTCAGCATCTGGGCTTCATCGATAAGCACGACGGCCCGCCGACCGGCGGCATCGATCTGCAGCAGCCGTTCATAGAGCTGACGCAAGAGCTGCAGTCGATCGGTCGATGGCACCTCGACGCCAAGCTGCATGGAAATCCGCGTCATGATCCACTCCGGCGTAATCGAAGAATGGACCATAACCAACAGGGATGATTCGTACCGTTCCTCGGGGAGACTGTCGAGCATGCGCCGGGCCAGGGTCGTCTTTCCCGTCCCCACCCCGCCAACCAGAACCGCCAGCCCCTTATTGGAGTCGACGGAATAGAGCAGTCGCGTCAACGCCTGGGTGTGTTGTTCACTATTGAAATAGAAACGGGCATCGGGTGCGTTGGAAAAGGGTTCCCGCTCCAACTCAAAAAAGGCGAGGGGATTCATTGATGCCTCCATGAAGGCAGAATGCCAGAAGAACAAGGACTACACATAGGATACCCGGTTTTTCGCCGGTTTTGTCTCGCCGGCAGGAGATTCTCCAGAGGCCTCCAGTCGACTCTGCAGCTCCTTGATTTTACTCGCCACATCGCGAAAAACCGTGTCGGAGGCAGCAACCGTCGAAAAGCTGGAGAGGGCATCGGCCGGACGCTGCCATGATTCGTAGAGCAAGCCCATTTCATAGTGGAGGCTGATACGTTCCATTTCTGAAAGATCGCGATTGTCGATGCCTGAAGCAAAGAGCGTCTCGGCCTGGGCAAAGGCTCCTTTTTCCGCCAGACAGATCCCCTGCAGGGTCAGGCAATCGACGCGACGGGCGGGATTGACCATGGCTTTGGCAAATTCGGCGATGGCATCGTCGAGTAATCCCATCTCCTTGTAGGCAATGCCGAGATTATAGTGGGACTCAGTATCTTCGCTGTCGATCTGCGATTCGATCCCTTTTTTAAATTCGGAAAAAACTCCATCAAAACGAAATCGATCGAGGTCATCGACGCCGGGCAGATTTTCCGTCGCACGCAAGGCGCCATCATCGAGAATTTCCGCGGCGAGGTCGAGGAAATCCTCACCGGCCGGCGCCTCAACCGGGGCGGCGTGGCGGCGACGATTTTCGACTTCGGCCAGTTTTTCGAGGGCCGGAGCAAAATTGGGATCGACATGCAGCAGGCGTCGGCAGATTTGCTCTGCCTCGGCATAAAGTCCCTGGTTGAGATAAAAACCGACTTCCGCAACTTCGGCCGTCATCTCCGCAATCGTCCCTAGCGGTGCCGGCGAGGGTTCATCAGGGCGGGGCAGCTCGCTGATCTCGCGAGTCACGGCAGAATCATCGACAGCGACGGCAGCGAGATCGAATTCTCCGAGATCCTCGCCACCATCGTCCAGCAGGGCCGATATTTCCAATTCTGCTTCGGACGCGCCATCCGTTGCGGCGGCAATCTCCCCGGCGCCTGCGGTTTTCACCGCCACCGCTTCCAGGTCGACGGCAAAAACGCTGTTGTCGGCAGGCTCCGGGAATTGCGGGCCGCCATCATTGCCGGAGTCCAAGGCGATCTCGTCTAGCCCGTCGAGGCTGTAGCCGGAGATATCGATGTCAGTTTCAAGACTTTCGGCGGAATCCTCTGCCCCCGCTGCACTGAAAGCTTCCGGAGCCGAGACATCGAGGGTCAAGGGCTCCACTTCTTCGAGCTCTTCGAGTTCCTCGAGGTGTTCCAGCTCTTCCAGCTCTTCCAGCTGCTCCAGTTCCTCCAGTTCTTCCAGTTCTTCAACTGCCTCGATCTCGGCAGCGGCATCCCCCGGTGCAAGAGCAAATTCCGGGGTCTGGGGGGCGGTTGCCTCCTCGGGCGAGGACAGATCAATTTCGAAAGGGGCGCTGAAATCGATCTCGCCTCCCGACAGAACCACCGTATCAGCGATGGTGTCCGGGGTGCCGGCGGCAACTTCGGCAGCGGAAAGATCCAGGGTAAAGTCGTCGGGAAAGGAAATCTCGGTCGCAGCATCGAGATGATCCGGTGTCGGTTCAGCCGGAGCAGCGGCGAGGGGGGCAACATCCGGCTCGGGGATCGTCAAGGACTCGGAGACCTCGACTCCCCCAAGATCGAGTTCAAACTCCATCTCCGCCAGAGCGACCGGAACCTCAGTTGCCGTGACCTCGGGAGGCGCAACGACAGGCGGAGCCGGAGGAGAAATTTTCGGCGCTGTAACGACCGCTGCCGGCTTGGCGCTCACGGGTTCCGCGGCGGCCCCGGACATGGTCCCGAAGCCCTCCAGGAAATCGAGGGGCGCCTCTTCAGCGCCGAAACTCACCGGGGCAGCCGGGGTCGGGGCAGGGGGCGGAGCCGGCGCTCCGGCACCCCCGCCCTCAGGGGGTAAAGCCGAGGTGGCATCAAGAACTTTAACGTCAGCTGACGACTCCACCGCGCCACCTGACGGCAGGGCAATGTTTTCTTCCGCCGATACTGCCGAGGTCTCGGCGACAGACCCGCCCAGGGCCAAATCGAGATCGAAGTCGCCCTCGTGTCCCGTCGCGGTCGCGGTCGCGGTCGGGGCGGTTCCTGCCGCAGCGGCCGTGACCGGGGCGAGGCCAAGCGTCCCGAAAAGTTGGAGCATCCTCTCGTCATCGCCTGGCAGTTCCTGCTGTAAATGCCGACAGAAGGCATGGACCGCATCCTTGCGCCCCGAGGACAACAGCTCCCCCCCCCACTTTTGCAACTCCTCCATCCCCCGGGGAAAATCCCCCCCGGCCAGGAAGGAACGGATCAGACGCTCACGGTCATTGAGGTCGTCCGGACGCTTCTTCAGGAGATGCTGCAGGGTCAGGTGCTCATTTTCGAAGTCGCCAAGGGCCTGGTACCCGGAGGCCAGGGCGTTGAGAACATCAACATCGTCGGGGGACTGTTTGATCAGGCCCTTGAGGAGCTGCATCCCCTTCTCGGCATCCCCGCGCAGGACCAGGGTTCGGGCAAAACCGGCCTGGGCCGAACGCACTCCGGGGAAAAGCTTGACAAAATACTCGTAGACCTTGAGCAACTGGTCGAAGCTTTTGTGGGCCTCCAGTTCCGCCGCCAGCCGTTCGAATTCCTCCCGTCCCTTCTCCTTGAGCCCACCTTTGGCGTAACATTCGGCAATCCGCACCTTGTGCAGGATATTGCCGGGCTCCATATCCGCGACCTTCTGCAGGATGCCGATCGCTTCGGTTATCATCCCCTTCTTTTCATAAAGGGCGGCGAGATTCCTGTATTCAGAACTGGCGTTACCGGCAAGGCCCTGTTTTTCGTTGAGTTCGGCCAACCGTAAAAAAATATCGAAGCGCTCGGGTTCGATCTTCTGAATCTGTTTGTAAATGGCGATGGCTTTGAGATAGAAACCGGCCTCGCTCAAACTCGTCGCGACAAACTCGTAGTGCGGCACCGCCCCTGCCGGCATCTGGGCACGGACCATGGCATCCGCCAGCTTCTGGCGATGCCCCGCCACCTTGGGCTCGAGAGCGACAACCTCTTCGAAGTCCTTGATGGCCTTGATGTATTGCCCTTTTTCCAGGTTTTTCTGGGCAGAGGCGAGGAGTTTTTCCTTATTGGACAATGTCTTAAGCCTTTATAGGAAATTTACGGACCGCGGCAAATGGTGACATTAAACCAACGGCGGCAACAGTGTCAAGGCGATAACCATCGCCCCGCGCCAGCGAACATCATGCGCCTTATAGCTGCCGCAGTTGCGCCACTTCGGCCGCGGTCAGATGACGGAAGCTCCCCGTGGCCAGATGGTCCAGCTCAAGGAAGGCAAGACGGATACGTTTGAGCCGGCTGACCGGGAAACCGACGGCCTCGCACATGCGCCGTACCTGCCGGTTGCGTCCTTCATGGATGGTCAGCTTGAACCAGCTGTGCCCAGCCGTACAGCGCAAATCATCAACCCGGGCCGGGGCGGTGGGTCCGTCATCGAGTTCGACCCCGCTCTCCAGGCGAAAGCGGGCGGCAGGCGTCAGACCTCCCCGGACCCGAACCAGATAGGTCTTTTCTACCTCATGCCGGGGATGGGCCAGACGCTGGGCCAAATCCCCATCATTGGTCAGCAGCAGCAAACCTTCGGTGGTCAGATCGAGACGACCGACGGAAAAGAGGCGGGCCGGGATAGTGCGGACCAGATCGGTCACCACCGGCCGTCCCTCGGGATCCTTGGCGCTGGTGACATAGCCGGCGGGCTTATTGAGGAGGAGATAATACTTGCGCTCCCCCGCCGGCAAGGGGCGACCATCGACCTCGATGCGATCGACTTCGGGGTCGGCACTCTCCCCCAATTGGGCGACCCGGCCATTGACCACGACCCGGCCGGCGACGATCCAGGTTTCAGCCTCCCGTCGCGAGGCGAGTCCCGCCTGGGCCAGGCACTTCTGCAGACGTTCCTTCATGAGCACCCCATGGATTTTCCTGAATTAGACAGCGTCATTCGTTCCCCCCGCCAGCCTCGGCTATCCCCGCTTCCCCCATAGTTCCGGTGGCATCAGCGAGTGTTTCCGGGGCAATTTCGCTGAATTCCTTGAGGGTCGGCAGCCCGGTCAGATCGCGCAGGTTGAAAAACTCGAGAAATTCGCGGGTCGTCCCATAGAGGAGGGGACGTCCGGGTATTTCGCGCTTGCCGAGGATGCGCACCAGCCGCTTGTCGAGGAGGGTCTTGAGGACGCCGCCGGAATCGACCCCGCGCAGGTATTCGATCTCCGGCCGCGTCACCGGCTGGCGATAGGCGACAATCGCCAGGGTTTCCAGGGCCGCCCGGGAAAAGCGAAAGGTGCGCTGCCGCCCCAGACGCCGGTACCACTCGGCATGCTCAGGGCGTGAGCGGAATTGAAAGCCTTCCGCCACTTCGGCCAGGACGAAGCCCCTGACCGCCGACTGGTAATCCGCCACCAGTTCGTAGAGCAGGCGCTGGGCCTCGGCCCGCTCGATCTCCAGGACCGCGGCGATTCGCTCGGCCTTCAACGGCGTCTCGGAAATAAAGAGGAGACCTTCGATAATCGCTTTTTGTTCAGACGGCAACACGTCAGGCCTCACTCCTTGCGGGCAGGGTCGCCCCCTCGTCGCTGGCCGTTGCCGGGAAGAGCCAGATGGCGCCGCCCCGGGTTTCCTGGAGCAGTCGCACCAGACGCAGCTTGACCAGTTCGAGGAGGGCGAGAAAGGTGACGACCACATCGGGTCGGGTCGGGCGCAGGTCGAAAAGCTGGAGAAAACCGAGGCTTGCCACCCCCTCCAGCCGAAAGAGAATGGTATTGATCCGCTCGGTCACCGAGAGGCGCTCATAGCCGACTTCGTGAAAAACCTCCTGCGGATGCTCCTGCAGCAACTCGCGAAAGGCCTCGACCAGTTCATAAATACCGATGGCTTCGAGTTCCTCCCCCGCGCCATCCTGCATTTCTGCAGACGGCCAGTTGCGCACGAAAATATCACGCTCGAGTTGAGGCAGAGCATCCAGTGCCCCCCCGGCCTCCTTGTATTTTTGATATTCGAGGAGACGGCGGATCAGTTCAACCCGCGGGTCGTCCTCCTCTTCGTCCTCGACCTCCTCATCCGCCTGGGGGAGAAGGAGACGGGATTTGATGTGGATGAGGGTCGCGGCCATGACGAGAAACTCGCCGGCGATATCGAGATTGAGTACTTTCATGGCCTCGATGGTGCGCAGATACTGCTCCGTCACCTCGGCCATGGGGATATCGTAAATATCCATCTCATGCTTCTTGATGAGATGGAGGAGGAGGTCGAGGGGACCCTCGAAATTTTCCAGTTTGATTTCGTAAGCCATGGAGGAAAACTCAGCGACTGAGGAGAAACTTGACGACTTCATGCACCACCGTGATCTGCGTCCCGGCAATGAGTCCGACCAGATAGGCGATGACCGGTTCGAGCACGACGCGCCAGAGATCGGTGAAGAAGATCAGGACGATGAGCAAGACAAAACCGAAGGGTTCGAAGCGGGTCAAGGCGGCCGCCTGCCGCGGCGGCAGCAGGCCGGTGAGGACACGCCCGCCATCGAGGGGGGGGATGGGGAGCAGGTTGAAGAGACCGAGAATAACATTGATGTAGAGACTGAAGGCCGCCATGAGCGCCACCGGTTCGATGATGCTGGCGACGAGGCTGTAAGTAGCCAGACTTGCGGGGAGATGGGCCATGCCGCGGAGAAGGAGTCCGGAGAGAATCGCCAGGGTAAAGTTGCTCAAAGGGCCGACCAGCGCCACCCAGATCATGTCGCGCCGGGGCTGGTTGAGATTGGCAAAGTTGACCGGCACTGGTCGCGCCCAGCCGAAACCGACCAGGAGCAGGGCGATGGTGCCGACAGGATCGAGATGGCGCAGGGGATTGAGGGTGAGCCGGCCGAGAAGGCGGGCGGTCGGGTCGCCGAGGCGGTCGGCAGCGAGGCCGTGGCTGACCTCATGGACGGTTATGGCCAACAGCGCCGGCACCAGCATGATGGAAATTCTTAAGAAAAACTGTTCCATGGGACTCCGTGAGGAAAAGGGCGGAAGCTGTTGTAACAAATGCAGAGGACAATGTCAAAGAGGGACGGCGGTGTCTTCCGTGCGCTTACGGCGCGCCCGGAAACGTTTGCGCAGCAGGGCCTCTTCGTCCTCCCGCGTCACGACTTTGCCGTCGAGGCGGGCTTCGAGAAGCAGAGCCAGCATCTCCCGGTATTCCGGCCCCGGCGGATAGCCGAGGCGGGCGAGACCGGCACCATCGACAAAAGGGACCGTTCCGCGCAAATGGGTATGGAAATGGCTGAGCCAGCGGCGCACCTCATCGCTGCCGGCGCGGGCGATGAGATAGAGGAGAGTTTCAGGCGACAGGGGTAAAAGCCAGCGATAGAGCTCGCTGGCCCGGGGTTCGCGGCGGCGGCTGCGGCAACGTTCAAGGAGCTGCAATATCCGATGAGCTTCGCCGCGCTCCGTCAGCAACCGCTGTCGCAGCCTTTTGGGCAGATCGAGATGGCGGCAGAGCGCGGGGAGTTCGGCGTCGTCCAGAGCGTTGAGGAGACAGAGGAAATAGACTTCCCAGCGCTGCACCGCCTGCCCGGTATAGAGGAGTTCATGCCAGTGCAGGGCGCGCGCCGCCCCGGCAAAGAGCTCCGCCGTCCGTGCCGAAAAAGTCAGCTGGCGATGGAGGTAGGGGAGGAGCTGGAGCTCGGCCAGACGCCGCACCGCCGGCAGGGGGTCGGCCTCGCGCAAGACACTTTGCAGCTCGTGCAGCAGGCGGATCCCCCCGACCCGTTCGACAAACCCCATGCGCACGGCACTGCGCAGGAGGGTCTCGGTGTGCGCCCCGAGTCGAAAACCGAGGCGCTGCTCGAAACGCACGGCCCGGTAGACCCGGGTCGGGTCCTCGACAAAGCTGAGGTTGTGCAGCACGCGAATGACGCGATCGCGCAGGTCGCGCTGGGCCCCGAAAAAATCGATGAGATCACCGAAGCGGCCGGGATTGAGGGTAATGGCCAGGGTATTGATCGTAAAGTCGCGGCGATAGAGATCGAGCTTGAGGGAGGCATGCTCCACCGTCGGCAGCGCCCCCGGGGCAAGATAATATTCCATGCGCGCCGTCGCGACATCGATCTTGAAGCCATCGGGGAAGATGATGACCGCCGTCCCGAACTTGGGGTGCGCCTTGATGCGGGCGCGGTTGCGCGCGGCGAAACTCTGGGCGAAGGCGATGCCGTCCCCCTCGACGACGATATCGATATCGAGGTTGTCGAGTCGCAGCAAGAAATCACGGACGAAGCCGCCGACGGCGCTGACCCCCATGCCGAGCTCCTCGCCGACCACACCGAGTTCATGCAGGATTTTGTGGACGTGCTCCGGCAGGCGTTCGCGCAACCAGCGCAGAATCTGGCGGCGTTTGAAGATCGGCCCGACCGCAGCCAGATCGGCCGCCGGCCCGGTCAGCGGCAGGGCACGCCCCCCCGAGACGAGATGACGCAAGAGATCGGTCCGGGTGATGGCGCCGACCAGGCGTCCGGCTTCGACGACCGGAACAAAACGCTGATTGCGCTCGACGATGAGTTCCTGCAACTCCGCGACCGGGGTCTCCGGCGACACAGAGGCAAAGTCGGTATTCATGTATTCGGCGGCCATAACCGCGCCGAGACCGTGGTGAGCGGCTTTTTCGACGATCTGCCGGGTCAGGATGCCGACGACCCGTTCGCCGTCGAGGACCGGCAGGGCATTGATGTTGTAGCGGGTGAGAATCTCCCGGACCTCGGCGACACTGCTCTGCAAAGGCGCGCTCTTGACCGGATACGACAACAGGTGGCGGGCCTGCCAGCTCGGTTTGACATGACGCCGCAGCACTTCGGGGAGGCGCTCCAGCACCTGCACCAGAGTCAACTCGCGCACCGCCGCCGAGGCGGCGTAGGAATGGCCGCCACCGCCGAATTCGGCGAGGATCTCACCCATCGACACCTCGGCGCGACGGGAGCGCCCGACCATGAAGATGCGGTCGGCCAGACGCGCCACCACCACCAGCGCATCGAGCCCCTCCATGTCCTTGAGCTTGTGCGTCAGGTTGGCGAGATCGGCGACGAAACGCGGATAACTGGCCTGCGCCACGGTGATATCAAGGCCATTGATATTCAGCACCGTCCGCCCTTTGAGCAGGGCGTTGAGGAGTTCGACCTGATCGGCGTTAAGTTCCTGGGAGAGGGAATCGGCGACGGTATTGAGGTTGGCGCCATGCCCCAGGAGAAAAGCGGCGGCGTGGTAATCCGCGACCGTGGTGGAAACGAACTGGAGACTCCCGGTGTCCTCGTACAACCCGAGCATCATCATCGTCGCCTCTTCCGGCTCGGGGGCGATCCCCCGCGCGGCGAAAAGACGGCAGAAGACTGTCACCGTCGACCCGACCGCCGCGATCTCCTCGACCGTACCGTGAAGGTCGGCGCTTCCGGACGGATGGTGGTCGTAGATATGCACTTCGACCCCGTCTCGCCGCGCCACCTCGCCCAACGGGCCGACGCGTTCGGATTGGTGGACGTCGACCAGGATCAGCCGGGTTACCGCCGTTAGATCGAGATCGCGCACGCGCTTGACGTTGTAGTCATCGAGGGGATGGCGCAGGATGAAATCGCGCAGGCTGCGCTCCTGGGCGCCGGGAAAGACCAGCACCGCCTCCGGATAGAGGCGGCGAGCGGCAATCATCGCGCCGAGGCAATCGAAATCGGCGTTGATGTGGGTGGTTATAATGTCCATCAGCTGTCAGCTTTCAGCAATTAGCTATCAGCTCAACCTGAAGCAAGTCTACACCAAACCCGCCGTATGCCTTTCAGCTATTAGCTGACAGCTAATTGCTAATTGCTGACAGCTAGATTTTCAGACTCCCGACCACCTGATTGATATCGGTAAGCCCCTCGGCGATCAAGAATGCTTCAAGTCCATCGATAATGGCAAGCATCGCTGCCGGGTCGATGAAGTTGGCGGTGCCGACCTGCACCGCCTTGGCGCCGACGATGAGAAACTCGAGGGCGTCTTCGGCGCAGGTGATGCCGCCGATGCCGATGACCGGGATCGTCACCGCCTGCACCACCTGATAGGTCATGCGCACCGCCACCGGACGGATGGCCGGGCCGGAGAGGCCGCCGGTGCGGTTGGCGATCTTCGGCTTGCGGGTACGCACGTCGATGGCCATGCCGGTGATGGTGTTGATGCAGCTGATGGCGTCGGCCCCGGCCTCCTCCACCGCGCGGGCGATGACGGTGATATCGGTGACGTTGGGGGTAAGCTTGACGATGAGGGGCTTGTTCAGCGCCTGGCGCACCAGGGTGACGACCTGACTCGCGGCGGAGGCCTCGGTGCCGAAGACGATCCCCCCCTGTTTGACGTTGGGGCAGGAGATGTTCAACTCCACCGCCGTCACCTCGGGGACATCGTTGAGCTTGCGCGCCACCTCACCATACTCTTCGAGGGTGTTGCCGAAGAAATTGGCGATGACCGGGGTCTGCAGCCCGCGATAATAAGGGACCTTCCCCGCAATGAAGGCATCGATGCCGACATTCTGCAGGCCGATGGCATTGAGCATGCCGCTGGTCGTCTCGGCGATGCGCGGGGTCGGGTTGCCGGCCTTGGGATTGCGGGAGAGTCCCTTGGTGACGATGGCGCCAAGGCGGTTGAGATCGAGGTAGGGGGCGTACTCTTCGCCGTAGCCGAAAGTGCCGGAAGCCGGCATCACCGGGTTCTTCAATTTCAGGCCGGCAACCTCGACGGCAAGACTGGGACGGATGCTATTCATCGTTTGCGCCTCCTGGACCTGACTCATTTGCACCCCCCGCCACAGTTAATTGCTGCCTCAGCTGTGGCCTTCCCCCAGTCGAGATCACTGGCCTGAAAAACCGGCCCGGCCTTGCAGGTGCAGAGGTAGCGGGGAGTACTCTCGCTGTGCCCGGCGCCTTTGACCACACAACCGAGGCAGGCGCCGACACCGCAGGCCATGTGCGCCTCCAGCGACACCTGCAAGTTGACCTGGCGCGCCGCGCAAATGGCGGCGACGGCAGTGAGCATCGGTGTCGGCCCGCAGGCAAAGACCTCGGCCTGCGGATATTTGCTCAATTTCCGCTCCAGCACCTTGGTGACGAAACCGGCTTCGCCGAGACTGCCGTCGTCGGTGGAGACGTAAGTCTCGACCCCGCTGCGCTCGAACTCGGTCACCGCCAGGATGTCGTCGCGGGTGCGCCCCCCCATGAGGAGGCGCACCCGGCTCCCTTGCGCGACCAGCGCCTCGCCGAGCATGAAGAGAGGGACCAGGCCGATGCCGCCGCCAACCAGGATCTTCTCCTGCCCCGGCGTGCCGAGGTCGAAGCCACGCCCCAGGGGGCCGAGGAGTTCGATGCGGTCTCCCTGGTGCAGTTCGCTCAAGATCTTCGTCCCCTGCCCCACCACCTTGTAGAGGATCTCCATGTATTCCCGCGGCGGCAAGCCGTCGCACTCCGGCGGCAAGCAGCCGGTACGGAAGACGCCGAAAGGGCGGCGCAGCATGGTCGGCAGGGCCAGCGCCGGCCGCAGCATGACGAACTGCCCCGGCTGCGCCGCAGCGGCGAAACCGGGGGCAAGGATGCGCATGCGGAAGATGCTTGGTGAGATTTCCTGATTGGCCAGGACGATGGTAGCGTAATTTTTCATGGATTAAACTCCCGAGCTGATCTGATGAAACTGGCAGGCACTATCGCAGGTTTTGGAGGACGATTCAAGAGAGTCGCGCTGCAGAGAGTCGCGCTGCGAAGCCCCCTCCCCCAGCCCCTCCCACTATGGGGAGGGGAGCAGAGCAAACCCAGAACCTCTACCGACGCGGGTGAATTTCACTCACCGAGGAACTTCTCCATCAACAGCGCGTCCTCGCCGTCGGGATAGTAGGTGCGGCGCAAACCGCAATCGGTAAAACCGAAGGCGCGATAGAGGGCGATGGCGCCGACGTTACCGACCCGCACTTCGAGAAGCATACGGGAGACTTCGAGTCGGGCGGCCTCGGCCAAGAGATACTCCATCAGCCGTCGGCCGACACCCCGCCGACGATAGCGCAGGGCGGTGGCGACGTTCTGGATTTCGATCTCGCCGGCAATGAGCCACCAGCACAGGTACCCGGCAATCTCCCCGTCCTCCTCCAGCACGTCGATATGGGCGTGGTCGGCGGCAAGTTCGTCGTTGAAGATCTCCTCCGGCCACGGATAGCCGTGACACTGGCGCTCGATGGCCAGGACCCGGTTCATGTCGGCAGGTTGCATGGGACGGATGGTTGCAGTCATGCGAATTCAGTTCCGACGACAAGGGAAGGATGAAAACGAGGCGATGATCCGGGGGTGAGACACCAGCGGTGAAGCTCGTTCCCATGTTCGCTGCGGCATGGCGCCGTAGAGGGTAAAGCCGGCGCCGGCGACCAGGCGGATGTTGTCGAGGGTTGTCGCGTGGCCTCAGTAGCCTTCGGCGTCCCGGAAGAGGGTTGCGACGGCATCTTTCCCTGAGAGTTGCGGCGCCGCGTCGAGGGGCCAGGGGATGGCGAGGTCGGGGTCGTTCCAGAGGATGGCGCGCTCGTGCTGCGGCGCGTAGTAGTCGGTGGTCTTGTAGAGGAATTCGGCGTAGTCGGAAACGACGAGGAAGCCGTGGGCGAAGCCGGCCGGCACCCACATCATCCGCTTGTTCTCCGCCGACAGGGCGGCGGCGACCCAGCGGCCATAGGTCGGCGACGCCCGGCGCAGATCGACGGCGACATCGTAAACCTCGCCGGCGACACAGCGCACCAGCTTGCCCTGGGGTTGCTGCAGCTGGTAATGCAGACCGCGCAGTACCCCATGGGCCGAACGCGAGTGATTGTCCTGGACAAAGTGGAGACTCAGACCGGTGGCCGCGGCGAAAACCCGTTCGTTGAAGCTCTCGAAGAAAAAACCGCGGGCGTCGCCGAAGACCTTCGGTTCGAGAATCAGCACATCGGGAATGTCGGTTGTGATGACTTTCATCTTGTCTCTCGCCTGTTGTTGGATATCAGCTATCACTCGTCACCCGTCACTCGTCACTGTCCCTGAGCACCGCCTCCAGGTAGGTGCGGTAGCTCGATTTCGGCGTCGCTGCGATGATGGCGGCAAAACGTGAGCGATCGACAAAACCCTTGCGCAGGGCGATCTCCTCCAGGCAGGCGATCTTCAGTCCCTGGCGGGCTTCGAGGGTGCCGATGAAGTGACTCGCTTCGAGCAAGCTCTGGTGGGTGCCGGTGTCGAGCCAGGCGATGCCGCGCCCCAAGCGTTCGACCTGCAGGGTGCCGCGGCGCAGATACTCGAGATTAACATCGGTGATCTCCAGTTCGCCCCGCGCCGACGGCTGCATCGCCTTGGTGATCTCCACCACCTGCTCGTCGTAGAGATAGAGTCCCGGCACGGCATAATGGGATTTGGGCCGGGCCGGCTTCTCCTCGATGGAGAGGACCTTCCCCGCCTTGTCGAACTCGACCACGCCGTAGCGCTCCGGGTCGGTCACCGGGTAGCCGAAGACCATAGCCCCGGTATTGAACTCGGTCATGATGCGGTCGAGCCCCATCTTGCCGTAAAAGATGTTGTCGCCAAGAACCAGGCAGACCGGGTCGCCGGCGATGAAACTCTCGCCGACCAGGAAGGCCTGGGCGATCCCCTTGGGTTCGGCCTGCACGGCGTAGCTTAAGCGGATGCCGAAACGGCTGCCGTCGCCCAGCAACGCCTCGAAGCGCGGCGTGTCGTGCGGCGTCGAGATGATGAGGATATCGTTGATCCCGGCCATCATCAGGGTCGAGAGGGGGTAATAGATCATCGGCTTGTCGTAGACCGGTTGCAACTGCTTGCTCGCCACCAGGGTCAACGGATAGAGGCGGCTGCCGGCGCCGCCGGCGAGAACGATCCCTTTTTTGATCATGCCCTAGACTCCTTTTTTGAGCTGGCTGCGTTCACGAAAATAGCTTTCCAGGCTGTCACGCCAATGGGGGAGCGCGGCGCCGGTGGCGGCCAGATACTTTTCCTTATTGAAGACCGAATAGGCCGGACGCGGGGCCGGCAGCGGATAGTCGCTGGTGGCGATGGGAAGAACGCGTAGCGCCTTGACCGGTTCGCCGTGCAGACGCGCCAGTTCGACAATCGCCTCGGCAAAGCCATGCCAGGAACACTCGCCGAGATCGGCGAGGTGATAGATGCCATACGCGGGAGACGACAGCGCGAGGAGGCGGAAGATCGCCGCCGCCAGATCGCCGGTGTAGGTCGGCGAGCCGAACTGGTCGGCGACGACGCGCAGTTCGTCCCGCTCAACGGCGAGACGCAGCATCGTTTCGACGAAATTCTTCCCCCCCGGTCCGTAGAGCCAGCTGGTGCGGACGATGAAATAGCGCGCCAAGCCGCTCGCCGCGATCGCCTTTTCTCCGGTCAGCTTGGAGCGCCCGTAGGCCGAGAGGGGCGTGGTCGGGTCGTCCTCGCGATAGGGGCTGGTCTGGTCGCCGGCAAAGACGTAGTCGGTGGAAATATGCACCAGCACCGCGCCGACCGCCTGGGCGGCCTCGGCCAGGTAACCGGGGCCGGCGCCATTGACCCGGGTCGCCAGGTCTTCCTGGGTTTCGCAGCCGTCGACATTGGTGAAGGCGGCGCAGTTGATGATGACCGTCGGCTTGAGGCGCGCCATTGCGGCCAGCACCTGTGCCCGGTCGGTCAGGTCGAACTCCGGCAGGTCGAAGCCGTGCAATTCGCTGCCGACGGGGGCTAGCTCACGCACCTTGCGAGCAAGCATGCCGTTACTGCCGATCAAAGCCAACTTCATCGCCTATTTCCCATACTGCTTCTCATAGTAGTCGCGATAGGCGCCGCTGACGATGGCCTCGACCCAGTCGCCGTGAGTCAGGTACCAGGCGATGGTCTGCTCGATCCCCTGCTCGAAGGTCAGCGACGGCTCCCAGCCGAGCTCCTGGCGAATCTTGCCGGCATCGATGGCGTAGCGGCGGTCGTGGCCGGGACGATCCTTGACGAAGCGGATCAGGCTGCGCCGCCCCGCGCCGTCGGGGAGGAGGCCGACCTTGGCGT
>Ga0154505_1087_pt3 | contig 28668 bp, 30 predicted proteins | sample RifGroD2_FD_115984 | JGI IMG/M metagenome (GOLD analysis project Ga0154505, IMG submission 115984) | Desulfuromonadales bacterium GWD2_61_12
CCCGCCCATCAGCCTCGATCCGCGCCGCCAAGTCGCCGCGGGTTATGGTCCTGACCCCTTGAGTCAAGGCTTTGATGGAGCGGGTCACCCGCCCGGCAACGAGAGCCGCAAGGAGCAGGGAAAATGCCAGGGAGGCGAGCGCGATCAGCAAAAAATGGGTGCGTACCTCCCGGATGCGCATGTCAACCGAGGCGAAAGAGAGGCGATAACGCACCAGCAGAACCCGCTCGCCGGTCGGGCCAAAAGCTGGGATGGTCATTTCGAGGAGGCGATGCCCCTTGGCCGGGAGCAGAACGACCGCCTCCAATCCTGACGGATCGACGGCGTAGGGGACGGGTAAACGCTGTAGTGCGGCCCCGGGGTCGTAATCGATGAAATCGGGAAAGCGGGACGAACGGAAGAGTTGACGTCCGCTGAGGGAGAGAAGATCGAAATCGACCAGATCGCGGTTGAAGGCGAGAAAGTCGAACAGTTCCTGGCCGAGAGTTCGTTCCGCGGCGACAAACTCGCCACGGAACCGCTTGAGCAATTCAGGGGTTGCGAGCTTGGCAAAGGAGACACTCTGAGTGATGAAATGGCGCTCCCACTGGCGGGACTGGGAACGTTCCAGCAACAGCAAGGTCGTCAGGGTCAACCCGACGAGGAGGCCACCGGTATAAACAAAGAGTTTTTTTCCAAGGGTCACGGTCATGACGGGGCCGGTATAGGGGAAGAGACGAGGCATCATAGAGAAGGGGAGCGGGAGAGTCAAGGCGCGCGCCGGTGAAATTCCCCCGGCATAAAGTCACGTTTTCCTATTGACAGACAAGTCATGCCGCCTTAAAATTCGGACTGTTTTGGTCATATTTATTTTCATTGACATATATGAAAAATAATTTAAGGTTTGTGGGGCCAATTTTTACTGCAACTCCCAAGGAGGTCGCATGGAGAAACCTGAGTATAACCAGGCTATTGTCAGAAGTTTTGTCAACTGGAGCATCGTCTGGGGACTGGTGGCGGTGCTGGTCGGTGTCATCGTCTCCTTCCAGATGATCTACCCGGACCTCAATTTCCCCCCCTACCTGACCTTTGGCCGCCTGCGCCCCCTGCACACCAATGCCGGCATCTACGGCTGGGGCGTCGGTACTATCTTCGCCCTGTTCCTCTATATCGTCCAGCGCCTGTGCAAGACCGGACTCTGGAGCAACAAACTGGCATCCTTTCAACTCTGGTTCTTCAACGCCACCATCATCGCCGCCGCGGTCACGCTCCTTCTCGGTTACACCACCTCCAAGGAGTACCACGAGCTGGAATGGCCGATCGATGTCATGGTCGTGGTCCTCTGGGTGGCCTTCGCCATCAACATCATCATGACCATCATCAAGCGCAAAGAAGAACAGATGTACATCTCCCTCTGGTACATGATGGCGGCCATCGTCGGCGTGGCGATTCTTTATCTGGTCAACGCCGCGGCGGTCCCCGTCTCCCTCTTCAAGTCGTACTCGGCCTATGCCGGCACCAATGACGCCAATGTCCACTGGTGGTTCGGTCATAACGCCGTCGCCATGGCTCTGACCGCGCCGCCGTTGGCGATGTTCTACTACTTCCTCCCCAAATCGACGGGGGTTCCGATCTACAGCCACCGCCTGTCGATCATCTCCTTCTGGAGTCTGATCTTCATGTATCTCTGGACCGGCGCCCATCATCTCTTGTGGACCCCGGTTCCCGACTGGATCCAAACCCTGGCCATGGCCTTTTCCGTCATGCTCATCGCCCCTTCCTGGGGGAGCGTCATCAACGGCTATCTGTCGATGAACGGACAGTGGCAGCAGATGAAAGAAAATTATCTGGTCAAGTTTCTCATTCTCGGCATCACCTTTTACGGCTTGCAGACCCTGCAGGGACCAATGCAGGCCATCCGCACCTTCTCCGCTTTCATCCATTACACCGACTGGATTCCCGGCCACATTCACATGGGGACCCTCGGCTGGGTCTCCCTCATCGCCTTCGCCGGCATCTACTTTCTCGTGCCGCGCATCTACGGCCGCGAAGTCTACAGTATCCCCCTGGCCAACCTGCACTTCTGGCTGGTCGTGGTCGGGCAACTGATCTATTCCGTCTCCCTCTGGGTCGCCGGAGTGATGCAGGCCGGGATGTGGAATGCGGTCAATGCTGACGGCAGCCTCACCTACACCTTCATGGAAACCATGGTCGAGATGTACCCCTACTGGTGGGCTCGAGCCGTGGGCGGCGTTATCTACCTGGCCGGAGTCCTCGTCTTCATCTACAATATCTGGATGTCGGTGCGCAAGGGGCAGCCTGCAACAGCAACAGCAACAGCAACAGCGGCTGCCGGCAGCGCAGGGAGGGCCTGATCATGTGGGAGAAAAGACCCGTACTGTTGCTGATTCTCGCCACTGCCGCCATTCTCGTCGGCACCGTCGTCACCATGGTCCTCCCTTTCGTCTGGGTCAACACCGAAGCCGATCGCATCGCCTCGGTCACCCCCTACACGCCGTTGCAGCAGGAGGGACGTGACCTCTACATCCGGGAAGGATGCAACAACTGCCATACCCAAACGGTACGGCCCTTGGTCACCGAAGTTCTGCGCTACGGCGACTACTCGAAATCGGGCGAATTCGTCTACGACCGCCCCTTTCTCTGGGGTTCGAAGCGCACCGGTCCCGACCTCGCCCGCCTCGGCGGCAAATATCCCGATTCCTGGCACTACAAGCACATGGATTCGCCGCGCTCGATGGTGCCGCGCACTAACATGCCCGACTACGCCTGGATGAAGACCAATCTTCTCGATCCGGAAATGGTCCGGCGCAAGATGCAGATACTCGGTTTCCCTTACACCGAGGAGCAGATCAAGGCCCTTGTCGGGAAAAATGAGATCGATGCCCTGGTGGCCTACCTGCAGAAACTGGGCAGCGACATCCCCTGGCGCGTGGCGACGCAGGCGACGATGGTCGGCGAGCTGAAAAATCCCTTCGTCCGCGATCACCAGGCGATGGAAGAGGGACGGGAAATTTATAAGAAAAACTGCGCCTCCTGCCATGGTGAGCACCTCGACGGCGACATCGCCCCTCCCCTGAACGGTCTGACGCAGACCGACGCCGCCCTGTTCGAAACTCTCTACAATGGTCTACCGGCCGGCGGCATGCCGGGGTTTGCCAGCCTTGGCGCCAGCAAGATCTGGCAAGTGGTCAGCTATCTGAAATATCACGATCACGAAAAGGGACAGCACTGATGAACCCAAGCGCCCTCCTCTATCTGGGCATCACCTTCGGCCTCTTTGTGATTTTTGCCCTCATCGTCCTGCGTACCTACAAGCATAAAAACAAGGAGCGGGGCGAGGCGCCGAAATTCTCCATGCTGGACGACGAATAATCCCATCGAAAAGGATGATCCCATGAGCAATTCCGACCAGCACCACGCCGACGGCATCGTCGAGAACCGCGAACGTCGGCCGCCAGTCTACTTCACGGTCCTCTTTTACGGCCTCATCGTCTGGGGGGTAATCTTCATCGCCTACTACCTTCTTTCAGGGTGGAGTTCGGAGTCCGAATTTAAAGAGAAAATGACGGCGCACCAGGGGCAAACGGCCGTTTTACCCGACAAGACGAGCGTTCCCGCCCCGGTCCCGACGGCGACCACCTCTGCCCCTTCGTCCACACCGGCCATGGCGGTGAAAGACGCCAAGGAACTTTTTGCCGAAAATTGTGCAGGGTGTCACGGCGAAGACGCCAAAGGTGGTTATGGTTCCGATCTCACCAAAGACAAGTTCGTCTTTGGCAAGAACGCGGCGGCCGTGCGCGAAAGCATCGCGGCGGGGCGCAACCAAAAAATGCCCGCGTTTGCCGGCAAGCTCTCCGATGCCGAAATCGACACTCTCGTCAAGCTTATCCTCGAGCTCTGATCTCCCCTCCCATGGTGAGAGGGGGGAGCCGGCCTCCCCTCTCTCACCGGTTTCTTCGGCCACAGATGTCCATCTCTACCATTAACGCAACTACTCCTCACCTGCTGGGCCCATGGCGACGTCGCTGCCAATGGCTCATCACCCTGATTGTACTCGCCCTGCCCTGGTTCACGGTCGGCGGCCAAAGCCCGCTGCGCCTCGATTTCGCCACGCTCAGCCTGCATCTTTTCGGACAAACCCTGCGTATCGAGGAACTCTATCTTATTCTTTTCTTCTCTTTGACACTTGCCCTGGTTTTCTTGCTCGGAACTTTGGCCCTTGGCCGGGTCTGGTGTGGCTGGCTTTGCCCGCAAACCACCCTGAACGATCTTGCTGAATGGCTGGGGCGGTGCTTGTCCGTGCAGATTGATGGCCGCCGCGTGACAGGCGCGGCCTGGCGGCAATTCCTCCGCCAATGTGCCTATCTGCTCCTGTCTTTGCTGGTGGCGATGAACCTGTTGTGGTATTTCATCGAACCGCAGCGTTTCCTCAAGGCATTGGCCAGCGGAACATTGGCGCCGGTGGCGTTTCTCGCCCTGGCAATCTGCACCCTCGTCATCTACTTCGACCTCGCCCTGATTCGACGCTTGATGTGCAAGGAGTTCTGTCCCTACGGCCGCATCCAGACGGCCCTGGCCGATAACGCCACCTTGACTTTGCATCGTCCCGCGGCGGAAGCGCCCCGTTGCATCGAATGTGGAGCCTGTGTCCGTTGCTGCCCCATGGATATCGACATACGTCTCGGCTATCAGATCGAATGCATCAACTGCGGCCGCTGTCTCGATGCCTGTCGCCAGGTCATGGCCCAGCGCCGGGAGCCCGGACTGATCCGCTACACCTTCGGTACTGAAGATCTGGGTTGGAGAGCGCTGCTCAATCCCAAGATCCTTCTTTTGACCGCGGCGCTCCTGACCCTGATGACCATTTTCGTCGTCGCCGTGGTCCGGAGGCAGGAAGCGACGGTCAAGGTTGCCCTGTCCCATACGGCTCCGAGTCGTCTCTTGCCCGACGGACGGCGGGTGACTTTCTTTTCTGTCTGGGTCAATAACCGCCTGGCTGTCGAAAAAGAATTCGAGCTGGCGGCCATTCATGTCGCGACCGGGTCAGCAATCAACCTGCGGGGAGTCCCCTCTCCCATCCGTATTGCCGGCGGCAAGAATCTGCCCCTCGAAGTTGCCCTGGTGACAGCATCCGGCGCCACCGCCGACGCCATCGAGTTTGTTCTGACCACGGACGGTCGGAAACTGGCGACAGCCAACGCCGAAATCGCAAAGGAGCTGCCGCAAGCACATGGTCATTGACCTCTTCCGACATCGATATCGGCTGCTGATTTTTCTTCTTCTGACCGCCTTCCTCTTCTTTTCCTTCTGGGCAGCCCGTCAAGCTTTCCTCCACAGGAGCAAGGTGACCGATGTCGATTACTACAGCAAAGGCCTCAACTACAGCATCACCCGCGACGAGGAAGAGGCGGCGGCCAGCCTGGGCTGGAATCTCCGGATCGAGCTGCATCAGCGTCACCTGGCGCTGCAACTCAGTGATCGCAGCAATCTTCCTGTCGATAACGCCGCTGGCACCTTGATCCGCCTCTCTCCCACGGCCGTAGGTGCGCAACCTGTCATATTGCAGGAAGGGCCAAGCGGCACCTATCAGCTCTCACTCCCCTCCGCATGGCACGGAGAAACCGTCCTTCACCTCGAATTTTTCCGGAACGGAGCCCGTTTCAGCCGCCGTCTCCTGTTGGACCTGCAGCCATGACCAACGCCTCCCCTCCTCGTTGTGACCATTGCGGATTACCGGCGGATAGTGCCGACTTCAGCATCAAGGGCCAGGACGGAGAGTTGTTGCGGTTTTGTTGCCAGGGTTGCCTCGGGGCCTTCTCCATCATCCGGGGGGCCGGCCTCGATGGCTATTACCGACGTCGCGATCATGTCGCCGGGGCCATCAAGGAGGCCTACGCCAGCCGTTTTGACGAGGGTTACCTGGCCCGTTTCGTCGACAGATCCGGGGCCGGACACAACATCAATCTGCTGATCGAGGGTATTCGCTGTGCCAGTTGCATCTGGCTCATCGAACGGATCCTCATGGAAACACCGGGAGTCCGCTCCGCCCGGGTCAGTTTTGCCACCCACCGCGTTGCTATTAACTATGCTCCGGAGGTGACCACTCCGGGCGCCCTTTGCCGGGTCCTGGCGGCGATCGGCTACCTCCCGCGGCCACATAACGAAGACGAGGCGCAGCGCTCGGCCGAACGGGAGCGGCGCGCCCTCCTCTTTCGCTTCGGCACCGCCGCCTTTCTCTCCATGCAGCTCATGGGATTTTCCCTCGCCCTTTATGCCGGCTATTTCCAGGGAATGGACAGTGCCACCCGGCAGCTTCTCGAAATTCTCTCGGCCTTCGTCACCACTCCGGTCATCTTCTATGCCGGTTGGCCATTTTTACGCGGAGCCTGGTTCAGCCTGCATAACCGGGTCGCGAATATGGACCTGCTTATCGCCATCGGCACCTTGTCGGCCTATGGGTACAGTCTTTATGCCATGAGTTGGGGGGGCGAAGTCTATTTTGATACGGCGGCGATGATCATCACCCTCATTCTCGCCGGGCGGATTTTCGAAAGCGGTGCCCGCCGCTCGGCGGCGGCCGGCGTCGACCGTTTGCTGCAGCTGGTGCCGGCGCGGGCCTGGTTGCTGCAGGAAGAGACAACCGTCGCCGTGGACAGCAACACCCTACGGCCCGGTGATGTAATCCTGGTCAAGCCGGGGGAGCGCTTCCCCGTCGACGGCGACCTGCGGTCAGGTGTCACCGATATCGACGAAGCCGCCGTCACCGGGGAAGCACTGCCGGTGACTCGCCATCCCGGGCAAAAAATCGTCTCGGGAACCCTCAATCTCACCGCCAGCGTGCAAGTCAACGTTACTGCCGCCGCTGCCGACTCCTTCGTGGCCCAGGTGGCGGCCCTGGTCGAAGCCGCACAGACCCGCAAGGCTCCCATCCAGCGCCTGGTCGACCGCGTTGCGACCTGGTTCATCCCTGTCGTCATCCTCATCGCCGCGGCCACTTACTTCTACTGGGCCGGGCAGCCGGAGGCGCTGCTCAACGCCATCACTGTTCTTGTCGTCGCCTGCCCTTGTGCCCTCGGTCTGGCAACCCCTACGGCAGTCATGGTCGCCACCGGAGTCGCCGCAGAGCAGGGGGTTCTGTTTCGTGGGGGCGATACTCTCGAGGCCTGCGCTGGTCTCACCCTGATTGCCTTCGACAAGACCGGGACCCTGACCTGCGGTCAGCCCATAATCGGCAAAATCGTTGCTGCCCAGGGGGATGAAGTGGCTGTGTTGCGCCTCGCCGCCTCGATCGAGGCCGGGAGTTCGCATCCCTTTGCCGTGGCTATTTGCCGCGAAGCGGCGAACCGGGGGGTGGCGGTAACCGCCATCAGCGGCGCGCAGGCCGTTCCCGGACGCGGAGTCGAGCTGTATCGTCCGGCGGGGAAAATCCTGGCCGGCAGCCGCATCCATCTGCGGGAGAATGGCATTGACGTGCCTGATACCGGCGACGCACCGGAGAGCGAGGTTCATTTTGCCTGCGGCGGTCAATATCATGGTTATATGACCCTCTCCGACAGGGCACGGCCGGAAGCGGCGACGATCGTCGCTCAGGTGCAAAAATCCGGCTGCACAACGTTACTTTTGACCGGCGACAAACCTGCGGCGGCGAAGCAGTTGGCGGCAGAGGTCGGGATCGTGGATTGGCACGCCGGGTTGACCCCCGCCGATAAGGCCGCCATCATCAACGGGAAACAGCAGCAGGGAGAAAAGGTCATGATGGTTGGCGATGGCATCAACGATGCCGTTGCTCTTGGTGCCGCCGACGTTGGCTGCGCCCTGGTCGGAGGCACCGATATCGCTGTCGAGAGCGCCCAACTGATCCTCGCCCGAGCGGATCTGCAGCAGATCCTCTTCGCCCTTGGCCTGGCTAAACGCACCCTGGCCGTCATCCGCCAGAACCTCGGATGGGCTTTTTCCTATAATCTTGTTACAATCCCCTTGGCCGCCTGCGGCATGCTGGCTCCGGTCTATGGTGCTGCGGCCATGGCCGCCAGCTCCATTTTCGTCGTCGCCAACTCCATGCGGCTGCAACACAGCCGGGGCTGACCATGTCGAAATCCCTCTTACTGCTGATTTTTCTCTCCTTCTGTGTCGGCACCGGCGTCTGGCTTTTTTTTCTCTACGCCGTCAAGAAGGGAAATTTTGATGATGTGGAAGGCCCTAAATACCGCATGCTCGACGATGACACGGAGAATCCCAAGACCAAGGAGAAGCATCCATGACCACCGCACGCCAAAATTCGTTCCGCTTGGCCTTTCCCGGCTTGTTCCTACTGCTGCTGATCGCTGCCGTCCCGGTGCGTCCTGCACAGGCGGCAGCAACCCTCCTCGAAACCATCGGCAACCTCGGGACCAAAGCTCATCTCGAATTGCGGCAGTCACCATTGACGGTCATGAAAGCGACCCCCTTCACCCTGAGGACAACTCCGGTGCTCCCCCCGGCGGCAGCCGTTCGCGACATCCTTTGTGACTTGACGATGCCGGCCATGCCGATGCCCCTCAACAGGCCGAGGGTCCAGCGTGAGGGGAATGATTTCACCGGAACCATGGTCTTCACCATGGCCGGAGCCTGGCAGGCAGAGTTTGTCGTCCCCCGCCCTGAGGGGAAGGAAGAGCGTTTTCTCTTTGCCATTGAACAAGTCCTCCTGAAATGATCGATCCGCTCTTGACCATGGCCCTGACCACGGGGTTACTCGGCTCCGGCCATTGTCTCGGCATGTGCGGCAGTCTGGTAGCCGCCTTGGCCATAACCGACAGGGATGGTCGCGGCAGTCTTCTTTTTCAACTCCTCTACCATACTGGCAGAATCATCACCTATACCCTCATCGGCCTTGCTGTCGGCTGGATTGGATCGGCCTTTGCCTTCACCGACAGCTTCAAGGACGTCACCCGCATGCTGCTGGTTTCATCTGACCTCTTTATCATTCTCATCGGGCTCGGCAGTGCAGGACTCTTTTCCTATCTCAACCTGCTGGATCTCGAGTTTCCCGAACCGGCCAATGCCCTCCTCGCCGGAGTTCGGCAACTGCTCGGGGGACGAAAGGCCCTGATCGCACTCCCTCTCGGCCTCCTCCTGGGCCTTCTTCCCTGCGGTTTCGTTTACGCCATGGCTATCATCGCCGCGCAAACGGCAGCGCCCGTCAAAGGGGGACTGGTCATGCTTGCCTTCGGACTGGGCACACTCCCGGTTCTCCTGTTCTTCGGCGGCACCGTCAGTTGGCTGAGCGCCCGGATACGCAACTGGATGCTGCGCGGAGCGGGATTGACCGTCGCCTTGATGGGTTGCTACAACATGGTGCAGCATCTGAAGGAAATCGGTGTCATCCCCTAGCCGCAGTAAAACAACGGCAGAAATAACAAAAGGCGGACCTTGGCGGCCCGCCTTTTGTTATTTCTGCCCGATCAAGATATTCAGGGGGAATCCTTGAGGGGTATAAACTGTTTTTTATCGACTTCCCATCGATATCTCCCGGCATCCCAGATACCTTCAAGCTGTTTCCAGTCGAGATGGACACCACCCATTTCCTCCACCACATACGAGGCATCAAGCATTTCCGCATCATCGACACTGTTGTCACCGTTGCGATCAGCCCACAGATAGGGGGCAACGGACAACTGTGCCGTCCCCGACACCGAGGACGGAGCATTCTTGCCATCCGCCGAACTGGCCACGACCTCCCCTTGCATCTGGCTGATCGTACCGAGGGACTGACGCGAATCGACCCGCAGCAAGTAGGCAATGACCGTGCGGTTCTCACCTGGTTTGACCATCCAGCGCACCGTCCCCTCGTCATTATCGAGACTGGAGGCCGGCGGAAATGCTTCGATCAATTTCCAGCCACGGGGGAAGTGTTCGCGCAAGATGAAACCGCGCGGTTCTCCTCCAGTATCAATACGTATCCTGACCGGAACGATGTTTCCGGGTGCCGCATGCGGAGGCAGCAGTCGCTGCGCGGTTAAAGAGATATGAACGAGAGGCGCTTGAGTGCGACGAAAAACAAACCAGGCAATTACCGCAGAGAGGACGAGCAAAAAAATAAAGATTTGCCTGCGCCTCTGTCGATGAGGAAGGGTTTGTTGTGGTTCAGTCGCCGCTGCCGACTCGTTGTTCTCTAGGATCAGCATGCTGACGGGTACTTCCAGGGCCTCGGAAAGACGCAATGCGTTTTCACGCTTGACCGTCGGGTAACGGTTATTCTCCCAGCGTGAAATCGTGTCGGTCGTAACCCCTGCGACCTTGGCGACATAGAGTTGAGTCAGGCGCTTCTCTTCGCGTATGCGACGAACGGTGGCAGCATCGAGGCAAACAGTTGGTGGCAAATTCAACATAGTCATCCTTTAATCCGCGCAGTCTAGCAGAAGGGTTGATGCCACGCCAACAGGAAAATCACCCGCACGAACTACCCGACATGGAATACGCTAACCGACTGAAATCACGGTCGTTGGTATCGACATCGGGGCGAACGCAGCCCGATGTCTAATGAAAATTTAAAATAGCATCCTAGAATGTCGACGTCCGCAAAGTGCATGTAGTCTCTTGCCAACCCTTTTTCCGGAGGTTCAGCCCCATGAAACGTCTTGTCGTTCTTCTCGCCGCCGTCGCGTTTCTCGCCATCGGCACCGTGGTCGTTGCCGCCAACAACGGTCCGGCCGAAATCAAGCTCGCCAACAAGATGGGCGAAATCACTTTCAACCACGCTGCCCATCAGGGCAAGGTGGCTGACTGCAAGACCTGCCATCACAAAGGCGTGGAAGCCGGCAAGTGCACCGGTTGTCACGGCGTCAAACCGGAGGCTCCTGCCGCCAAGGACGCCTTCCATAAACAGTGCAAGGGTTGCCATCAGGAAAAGGGCGGCCCGACCGGTTGTAAAGATTGTCACAAAGGCGCCAAATCCTGATTTCGGAGTCGCAACGCGACAAAAAAGCGGGGGCCATTGCGGCCCCCGCTTTTTTGTCGCGAGCAGCGTAATAGCACCGCCGACGTAAACAGCTGTTTCCCACCCGCAGATAACGGTGCGGAAGGGCCAGGCATATTTATAGCGATGCTGACACAACACTACGTAATTATTAAATAATTTAACATTAAAAAAAACTGGTTGACAGTAAAAAAAAAGGGGAGTATACGGTTCTGGACGAACACTGTTCCAGTCCGGGAACGCCGTTTCATCACAACCGTGCAGACCCCTTTTCAAAGCCGCCAGATCCCCTGGCTCCCCCGGACCGAAAGGAACAGAACGTCTTCTCCCTCACCGGGAGGAATCAGCGATAGATTCGGCTTAAAGGGGTTTATCTCATGCACGTTGCCCTCGCTTTCAACTTGCGCAAGGAAACCGCTCAGGGGTTGACCGAAGTCTCCACCGAGCCACCCGCGGAGCCCCCGTCGGAACCCCCCTCGCCCGCAGACGACATCTACGCTGAATGGGATGACATCCATACCATCAAGGCCGTAGAGTCGGCTCTCTCCCGGCGCCATCGTGTCACCCTCGTCGAAGCCGACCTCGACGCCTTCCAGCATTTCCGACGACTCCGACCCGACATTGTTTTCAATATGGCCGAAGGGCTTCATGGCACCAGCCGTGAAGCACAGATTCCGGCCATACTTGAAATGCTCGCCATCCCTTATACCGGCAGTGATCCGGTAACCTTGGGTATCTGCCTCGACAAGGGACGGACCAAGGAAATACTCGCCTATCATCAAATCCCCACCCCCCGCTTTACCGTTGTCCATTCCTGTGCAGCAATCCCCCGTCGCCTGCGTTACCCGCAGATGGTCAAACCGATCCTCGAAGGTTCCAGCAAGGGCGTGACCGACAAGGCGCTGGTGCGCAACCGCAAGGAATTGCAGCGTCAGGTCGAATGGGTCCTGACCCACTATCGCCAACCGGCCCTGATCGAGGAGTTCCTCCCCGGGCGCGAATTCACCGTTGCCCTCCTCGGTAATGGCGACAGCCTCAAGGTTTTGCCGATTGTCGAGATCAACCTCGATACCCTCCCTGCCGGCGTCAATCCCATCTATTCCTATGAAGCCAAGTGGATCTGGGATACGGAAGAAAAGCCGCTGACCATCTTTACCTGCCCGGCGCAGCTCGATCCGAACCTTCAGCAAGCCATCGAAACGGTGAGCAAACGCGCCTTTACCGCTCTCGGGTGCCGCGACTGGTGCCGCATCGACGTGCGCCTGGATCGCCACGGCAGCCCCAACATCATCGAGCTCAATCCTCTGCCGGGCATTTTGCCGCGCCCCGAGCAGAACAGCTGCTTTCCCAAAGCGGCCCGGGCTGCCGGCCTGAATTATGACGAGTTGATTCTCAGTGTCGTCAATGCGGCGAGTGAGCGTCTTGCTCACGGGAAACGGTAATGATGAAAATCGCTGTCTGCTACAACGAGGTTCCGCCCCGATTGCGTAAAGGCGAAGCCGCCGACCGCATCTCGGAAGCAGGATCGGCGAGTGAAGCGCAAGCGGTGTCGCGAGTCCTCAAGGCGCTGGGGCACGAGTCAGTGCTGGTGCCGGTCGGAGCGGACATCGCCACGTTTATTGCGGCGCTGCGCAAGGAGAAACCGACCCTCGTGTTCAATCTCTGCGAGGGCTTCTGGGGGGATAGTTCCAAGGAGATGCACATGGCCGCACTCCTGGAACTGCTCGACATTCCCTACACCGGGAGCGGACCTCTCTGCCTCGGCCTGACTCAGGACAAGGCCCGCACCAAAGACCTCCTGGCCCGCCATCAACTCCCGACCCCCCCTTACCTGCTGGTCGAGCCGGGCGCCCCCTGTCCGTCAAGTCGCGACCACAACCTGGCCTACCCGCTCATGGTCAAGCCGCGCAGCGAGGATGCTTCCCTCGGGATCACCGCCGACAGCATCGTCGCCGACGCCGCTGCCCTCGCAGCGCGGGTTACCTACATTCATATAACCTATCGACAGGCCGCGCTGGTTGAAGAATTCATCGATGGCCGGGAAATCAATGCGGCAATCTTCGGCAACACCCCTGCCGAGTCACTGCCCTTGGCGGAAATCGAGTTTCGTCCGGGCTTGCTTCACCCCATCGTTACCTACGACGGCAAATGGCTCGAGGAGTCGAGCGAATATCGGCAAACCGTGCCGGTCTGTCCGGCCCTCCTCGATACCCGCACAGAGCAACGCATCAAGGACGTCGCCCTGAGCGCCTACCAACTCCTGAATTGCCGTGATTACGCCCGGGTCGATATTCGCCTGCGCGACGGACAACCCTATATCCTCGAAATCAATGCCAATCCCGACATCTCACCGGACGCCGGGCTGACGCGGGCTGCTTCGGCGGCTGGTTACAGCTATCCGCAGGTGATCGCAAGCATTCTCACCATGGCCCTTACCCGTAAGGAGTTGACGCATGCGCAGCCTTAAACGATCGGACTTGCCCGATCTTACACGCATTCTCATCGCAACCGGTGCTTTTACCCAGGCAGAGGTCGACTGTGCACTCGAACTCCTGAATATCGTCCTCGACCAACCGCTGCAAACCGATTACCAGGTATTGGTCGCCGAGAATCACGGCAAAATCGCCGGTTACATCCTCTATGGCGCCGTCCCCCTGACTTCCGGCAATTTCGACATCTACTGGATTGCCACCGACCCCGCCCTCCACGGTCAGGGCTTCGGCCAGAAGCTCATGGAAGCCGCCGAAAAGGACGCCAAATCGCGCGGTGCCCGCATGGTCTGCCTCGAAACTTCGTCGCAGGGCGGTTACGAGAAAACCCGGCGTTTTTACGACCGCTCCGGCTATTTCGAAGAGTCGCGTATTCGTGATTTTTACAAAATTGGTGATGACCGTATCACCTATGTCAAACGCTTTTTCCCCTGAGGAGAGAATTGGCGATGGAGCCCTGGCAGAAACTTCTGCAGACCAGTATTACCCGTCCCGGCGGTCTCACCCGGCGTTTCGGCGTCGATCCGCAACCGCTTGAAGCGGTCGCCGATCGCTACCCGATGCGGGTCAACCAGTACTATCTCAGCCTCATCCGCCAGGTCGGTGACCCCATCTGGCGGCAAGCCGTGCCCGATCTGGAGGAACTGTACGATTCGGTCTGTACCGCCGATCCGCTGGAAGAGGAGAACCAGAGCCCGATTCCCAATCTGGTTCATCGCTATCCGGACCGTGTCCTCTTTCTGGTCTCGGCCGAATGCGCCATGTACTGCCGCTTCTGCACCCGCAAGCGCAAGGTCGGCGGCGAAAACATGGCGATCACCAGCGAATCCATCGCCGCCGGTATTGCCTACATCCGCAGCCATCCGGAGGTGCGCGACGTCATCCTCTCCGGCGGCGATCCCCTGCTCCTCGGCGATGAGCGCCTGGAAGGAATCCTGCGTGACTTGCGGGCCATCCCCACCGTCGAAATCATCCGGATCGGCACCCGGGTGCCTGTCGTTCTTCCCCAGCGCATCACCCCCAATCTGGTGCGGATGCTGCGCAAGTACCACCCGCTCTACATCAACACCCATTTCAACCATCCCGACGAAATCACCGACACCGCCGCCAAAGCCTGCGCCCGACTTGCCGACGCCGGCATCCCCCTCGGCAATCAAACGGTGCTCATGCGCGGGGTCAACAACGATCCGCTGGTCATGAAACGGCTCATGCAGAAGCTGTTGGCGATTCGTGTCAAGCCGTACTACATTTACCAGGCCGATCTGGTGCAGGGGACCGATCATTTCCGCACCACGGTCGAGGAGGGGATCGAGATCATGCGCGGGCTGCGCGGCCATACCTCGGGTATGGGGGTTCCCGCCTACGTCATCGATGCCCCGGGCGGCGGCGGCAAGATTCCCGTCCTGCCCGACTACCTGCAATCGCTCGGCGACGAAGTCGTGTTGAAGAACTATCGCGGCGAGACCTGCCGCTACCAGAATCAGCTACGCCTTGAAGAGCCTGATCAACTGGCGGTGGCAAACGAGAAAATCTGATAAAAATAATCGGCCGACTGCATGTTGCAATCGGCCGAAAATCTTGTAGCATAAGCCCATTCGTCCGGCTTTCCCAAAGCCGGAATTGGCCCCGTGAGACCCCTCCTTCACGGGGCATTTTTTTATTCAAACGACATGTTTTCGCGGCGCCGGCACGCTGTGAAAGTGGTCATCCATATATTCACGCTCATGGCGCCGCATCGATAGACGGACAGCCCCGTCGACGGCCGCCAACTCCGCGGCATGCCGCTCCATGATATCGAGATCCTCCTCCACCCGTTGGCGATTGACATCGAGTCCTGAAATCTCTTTCGCCTGTTCATCCTGATCCCTGAGCATTCTGGCCATAAAAACCTCCTGCTGGATGTTGCATCCGACCCCGGCGTGTTGCTCACGCCACGCATGGTGGGATGCAGTTTTTTCTCGGACCTTTGTCTAAGATATAGCACAACTCCGTATGGATTGCAGTCCGCCGACCGGGACACCGCCGCTGCGAGCGCGACATCAATAACCTAACCGGGCAGCACGATGCGGCGGACGGTTGCCACGAGTCAATAGAGCGCGCATCTCGGCATGAATGCGGCGATTGCTGGCAAGATACTCGTCCCCGAAGATATCACAAGGCTGGCCGTCGAAATCGGTAACCATCCCCCCGGCTTCCTCGACCAGAAGTATTCCTGCCGCGACATCCCACGGCTTGAGCTTCATCTCCCAATAGCCGTCAAAACTCCCGGCCGCGGTCCAGGCGAGATCCAAACTGGCCGCTCCAGCGCGGCGGCAGGCTTGGGCGGCGCCCTGAAAGTTGACGAAATGGTCATAATTATTGACCGGACTGACCTTGCGGTCATAGGGGAAACCGGTGGCGAGAAAAGCGCGATCGAGACGCTCCGTCGTCGACACGGCCAGGCGCGAACCGTTACGGAAGGCGCCGCCGTCTTTGGTCGCGGTGAAGAGATCACGGCTGCAGGGATTGTACACCACCCCGGCAATGATCTCGCTGTCGCGGGCACAGGCGATGGAGACGGCGAACCAGGGAAAGCGATGGGCGAAATTGGTGGTGCCGTCGAGAGGGTCGATGATCCAGCGAAACGAGGCTCCGGATGAGGCGTAATCCCCCTCCTCGGCCAGGATGTCGTGCCTCGGGCAACGGCGGCGGATGCAGGCCACGGCCGCCGCTTCCGCCTCGCGATCGGCCTCGGTGACAAGATCGACCTCGCCCTTGTGCTGAACCAGCAAGGGTCCGCCGAATTTCGCCAACAACACCTGCCCGGCCGCCTCGGCCGCCGCTACGGCAACAGCAAGCATCCATTAACCTCCGCTTGGATTGTGCATCGTAACACGCCAGGAGAGCCGGAGCCAGCGTGGCTGGGAGACTTTAAATAAAACGACCGCCGCATCCCAAAGGCGGCGGCGGTCGTTGTTAGGACAAAGGGCGGGTGCCCGATCAGAAATTCAGCGTCACGGTCAGGCCGGAGGCCATTTCGGTATCGATTATCAGCCGGGCATCGTCGCTCAAGGGAGAGGAATAAACGAAAGAAGGGGTAATGCTGATCTGCTCGGTCACCGCGATATCAGCAGAGAGACTCAATTCGGCATTCCAGGGCTCGTTGGTTTCAACCGCACCATCCCAATAGTCCGCCCCTTCCGCATAGCTGGCGAGGGCGCCGGCATTGAGGGTCACCATGCCAAATTCGAAGGCATGGCCAACCTCCAGCGTATAGAAGCGCGCGTCTTTATTGTCGTCCCAATCGTGATAGACGGTCAGTTTCGGTTGCAGAAGGGTATTGAAGGTCCCGCTCAGATAAAGTTCGTTGGTGTCTTCTTCGCCGTCGGTCGGATAGTACAGATTACCAATATTGAGGGTCACCAGTTCACCGAGGGGCAGCGCGTAATCGATGCCGATCTCGGCTTCGGAAAGATTGCCCCCTTCATAACCGGTTTCTCCCCAGTTCCCATTATCCGGATCACCTTTGAGCTGCACGTTCCCCCAATAGCTGAGCGTCACATTGTGGGCAATGAGATCGATCCCACCCTGGGCCACCGGGGTGCTGCCGCTGAGGTCATAGCCACGCCAGAGATACTTGTCGAAGACGCCGGCATAGACATCGCCCTCCACCTTGATCTCGGCAAAGGCGACAGAAACACTCCCCAGAACTAGGGCAAATACGAGAACGGCAAACGCTTTCTTCAACATGGTGACACTCCTCGCAGTAAATGGAATATGGGTGCGCGGTGGCAACCCGGCGCGCACATTAAATCCCACCGATACAGGAGCTGTCAAGACGAAACACCTTCCCTTTTCCCTGTATAAAAAATTGCCGCCGCTTCGTGCCCGAAGCGGCGGCCAGATGTCGACAGGAGGCAACAACTACTGTCGAACGACAACTGTCAATAAGCGGATCAGAAGTTAATATCGAGCTGGGTGTTGAAAGTGCTGCCGAGATTCTGGTCATTGTAAACGTCATAACCGAAGATCACTGCAACATTGTCGGCAAAGGCCCAGGAAACGCCGGCACTCAGAGCACCGAGGGCACTTTTGCCACCCTGATAATCGATAGCGGCCCAAAGTTTGGGGGAGATCTCGGTCAAAGTCCGATCCCAGGAAACCAGTACCCCTTCGCTGTCGTCGGTGATGACATTGTCGTTGGCGGTGAAGTAGCCGGCGCTGAAGCGACCGATAACCGGAACCGTCTTGGCGGCAATACCGTAAACGATGTTCTGGTTAGTCACATCGGTCTTGGTGCCGAAGCCATAGCCACCGAGGGCAAGAGCGGGGGCGCCTTTGAACAAAGCATCTTCGGGAGTAGCCACCTTGGCGTTGAAGTAGTAGGGAACGTCGTCTGCCCCCCCGCCGTTGACGATGTAGTCGACGCCGATTTCCATCTGAAACTTTTCGAAAGGCAGCACGCCGGCGGTCAGCCCGAGATCGTAGATTGGCGCGCCATCCCCTTCGGTCACGACGTAGTTGTCGATGCCGAGGTGGAAGGTCCCGAACTTCTGAATGTCGGTCGAAGGAATCCAGATCTGGGTTGAAGGTGTGGCAAAGACGCTGCCGGCAAAGAAGCAGGAAGCAAGGGCGGAGGCAATAACCAACTGCAACATCTTCTTCATTGTTGTTCTCCTTAGTTAGAAGTATTGACACAAACCTGCCAAGTCACGGCAGAAACCATTAACGCAGGCCTTGTGAACCGCGACCGAATTCCGGATAAGCTTCGAGACCGAGTTCGGTGGTGTCGCTCCCGGCGTGCTCTTCTTCTTCAGAGACCCGGATGCCGACGGTGTATTTAAGCGCCAGCCAGACGATGGCGGTACTCGCCAGGACAAAGGCGGCGATGGCGCCAACGCCGATCAACTGGGTCAGAAACTTGGCGTCCGGGTTGGTCAGGGGTACGGCCAGCGTTCCCCAGATTCCGCAGACCAGATGGACCGAGAGAGCACCGACAACGTCATCAATCTTGAGCTTGTCGAAGAGGGGTACGGCCAGAACCACCAGAATCCCGCCGACCGCGCCAATAAGGATGGCAACCCCCGGCGTCGGGGTATCGGGACCGGCGGTAATCGCAACCAGACCAGCAAGAGCGCCGTTAAGAGCCATGGTCAGATCGACCTTTTTATACATGGCCTGCAGGATGAAAAGTGCCGCAATCATACCGCCGCAGGCAGCGAGGTTGGTGTTGACGAAAACGTTGGACATGCTGATAGCAGCACCGGCACTGCCGAGGGAGAGGACCGAGCCGCCGTTGAAACCGAACCAGCCCATCCACAGGATGAAGGTGCCGAGGGTCGCCAGGGTCAGGTTGGAGCCGGGCATCGGATTGACCTTGCCGTCCTTGGTGAATTTCCCTTTACGGGCACCGAGGATGATGGCGCCGGTCAGAGCCGACCAACCGCCGACGGAATGCACCAGGGTCGAGCCGGCAAAATCCTTGAAGCCCATGCCGGTCAACCAACCGCCGCCCCAGACCCAGGAACCCTGAATCGGGTAGATGACCCCGGTCAACACGGCGCAAAAGACCATGAAGGGCCAGAACTTGATGCGCTCGGCAACACATCCGGAAACGACCGAACAGGCAGCACCGCAAAAAACCATCTGGAAGAACCAATCGGAACCAGTGGCGTATTTGCCGGAAAAGTCACCGGCGAGAGCGGCCGCGTCACCTGGGTTCCACAGCCCAAGAGAACCGATCCAGCCGCCATTCACCCCGTTGTACATGAGGTTGTAGCCGGCCAGATAAAAAAGGATGCCGGCGACAGCAAATAGAGCGATGTTCTTCAGGCAGATCGTCGCTACGTTTTTGCTCCGCACCAGACCCGCTTCGAGCATACCGAAACCGGCGGCCATCCACATGACCAGCGCGCCGTTCACCAGAAAGGCAAAGGTATTGAGGATGTAGGCAATCTCGGTAACCGCCGGGGCTTCCTCGGCAAGGGCGAGGCCCGGCAGGGCCAACAGCACACCCAAGGCGAGTGAGAACAGGAAAAACCGTTTCATTGTGACCTCCCAAATATGGTTCCGGTTAAAGTAAGAGTGTTTGTTCCTAGAGTGCTTCGATTCCCGACTCGCCGGTACGGATACGAATGGATTGTTCGACAGGGGTGACAAAGATCTTACCGTCACCGATGCGCCCGGTGCAGGCCTCTTTCTGAATCGCCGCAACTACTTCGGCCACCCGCTCAGCGGCAATAACGAGTTCGATCTTCACCTTGGGGATGAAATCGATCTGGTACTCGGCGCCGCGATAAAGCTCGGTATGTCCCTTCTGTCGCCCGAAACCGCGGACCTCACTGACGGTCATCCCGGTAATCCCCATTTCGGTCAGGATCGCCTTGACGTCGTCGAGCTTGAACGGCTTGATGATGCATTCAATCTTTTTCATTCCGTTTGTCTCCTTTCCGAAACGCCGAAAAAAAAAGACGCCCTTCTCCATAATCGGAGTGAGGGGCGTCTTTGCCCTTGGTGCGGACCTTCCCAAAGACGCCCTTGTCTCTGATCGTTGTCCGTTGTCGTCTTGGCCGCTGATAAGAGCATGTGTCGTGCCAAAAGTTTTTTTACTATATTACCGGCAGGTTATGATATCGGCCGAAGAAATATGCCCAATAATTAAGCGCCGATGCGACTTTATGTGCAATCTCGCGCCAGTCACGCCACCGGGAATTCGAGACAAAATCTGGTGCCGCGGCCGGGACTCGATTCGAGGGTCATTTTCCCCTCGTGCTCCATGACGATATTGCGACAGATATAGAGACCGAGACCCGTCCCCTCACCTTCCTTCTTGGTCGTGAAGAACGGTTCAAAGATCTTTTCCTGCAACTCCCGCGGGATGCCCGGCCCATTATCGGTAAAGAACACTCTGACCGATTTTCCACTCGCCCCCGCCTCGGTTGCGACGCGAAGAGTCCCGCCGCCGGACAGGGCTTGCAAGGCATTCATCGCCAGATTGATAAAGACTTGTTTGAGCCGGTTGGCATCGGCCAGAATCGCCGGAATTTCCCCAAACACTTCCTCGAGTAAAATCCCCTTGCGCGACGACTCAAAACGGATCAGCCGGAGAACGTCCCGCAACACCTCGTTCAGATCGATCTCGCGACGCCGCATCTCCGTCGTCCGGGAAAAAGACAGGAGACTGCCGGTCAGCGTCTTGAGTCGCTCAGCCTCGCTTTCAACGCGATCAGCCAGTTCGCGCTGAAAGCCGGAGAGCTCCTCTTCGCGCAACAGCAGTTGCGCGGCATAGATGATGACGGCCAGCGGGTTGTTGATTTCGTGGGCCAGAGCCGCCGACAGACGACCGACCTCGGCGAGCTTCTCCCCCTGAATCGTCTGTTCGAGAAGTTGCCGAAACTCGGTGACATCTTCGACCAGGACGACGACGCCGACCGTTTCACCCTTCTCCAGCAACGGCGTCAACCGCCTTTTTTGAAAGCGCAGCTCCCCCTTGAGATTGCGATGCGTCAGGCGCAGACGCTCAGGTTGGCCGGTGTGCAATACGCGGCGCACCCGTTCACCAAAGCCCTCGGCATCGAGACTGGGGAAGAGGCTAAAGAGCTTGCGCCCCAATGCTTCCTCTTCGGAGACTCCGCTCAAATCGTCCATCTTGCGGTTCCACGAGGTGATGACCAGATCGGCATCGACGGCGTAGATACCAATGGAAGCACTATTAAGGATACTTTCATTGAACTGATGAAGATTCTGGTAGCGGTGGGAGATGGAACGCAGATTTTCGTAAAGGCGGGCATTTTCGATGGCGATGGCGGCCTGACCGGCCATGGTCATCAACGGCGCGATATCGGCCTCGGAAAAGGCGTGAGGGCGGGGACTTTCGAGATTGAGAACACCGATGAGACGTTCACCGACCAGCATCGGCACCGCCAGTTCACTGCGAGCATTGTCGATGCCGGGGACATAGTCCGGAGTCAGGGTGACGTCCGGCACCAGCAGCGGAGAGCGCGCGACGGCCACCCTGCCCATGATCCCTTGACCGAGGAGGATCGGCGGCTGCGTTGTCGCCGAGGGGTAACCGCAGGCGGCGGCGGTCACCAGGCGTTCACCCTTGTCATCGAGAAGACGGATGATGGCATTGTCGAAACCAAAGACCTCACTGGTGATGGCCAGCAGCCGATGCAACAATGCGTCAAGATCGATCGTCGAAGCCAATTCCTTGCCAACGGCGATCAACGCTTCCAGCTTCTTTTCTGTGGAATTCTTCGTCATCTCCCCCGCGCTCCCGGCTGTCAGGGAAGATCATGGCACAATGCATGCCAGTGCATCGGAGAAAAAGGTTTAGTAAATACAGAGAGATATCGTTCTGACACAAACGCTCCCCCTTGTCGTTTGCCTGCATTTTACCCAGCCTTGCCCAATTATCAAGCAAACGTAACCCTTCGCCCGCGGTTCAGCCGAAGCTGCCGAGACTGGCCAGGGCGACCAGTCGCCGCAAACCGGCAGGGTCAACCGGACCGCGCGCCATGAGCAGATTGTGACCGACCGGGAGGAATCCTTGTTCCCGGGGGAGGTCCGCCAGGGTCGAGCCATCCAGGATATCGATGAGCAACTCGGCGCCGGGGCCAACGTGACGGCAAGCCTGTTCGAGGATCAGTCCCGCCTCGCCGCGCCAGCCGGAGAGGGAAACCCACGGTCCGAGAATTTGCAGCGTCTCCCCGTGCTGCAAGAGCGCCGCGGTCGTCCCGGTGGACAACCAGCTCCCGCGCGCCCCGAGAAAATCAAGGAGCCGCCGCCGGGGTTCCCCCCAGACGAGGGCATCGGCCCAGTCCGCCGAGCCGCTGTCCGATACGCGCACCGCCCCGCACTCCCCACCCCCCTGACGCTGCCAGCGAGTCACGCCGCCGACGGTAAGAAACCCCCGCTTCAGATAAAGCGGCCGCCCCGACTCCGAAGCGGTCAACCAGAGGGTTTTCACACCCTGGCCTTGGAGATGGGCAACGGCGTGATCAAAGAGTTGCCCGCCCCAGCCGGCATGACGCCGCTCGGGCGGGACGAGCAGATTGCCGATCCAGCCACTGGCGCCATGACTCGCCGCCGTGACAAAACCGCACCACGCGTTATCACATTCAAGGACAAAGACTCCGTCCGCCATTGGTCCCTGAAAGAGTTCGATCTCCTGCGCCGGCACCCGCCACCCCTCGGCCGCGGCAAGGTGCAAGAAGATCGTCCAGTCGGCGGCCGAAGCTGAACGAATCCGCCCCGTCGGCTTCATGCGACCAGCTTCCTGGCGCCATAAAGGGTGACCAGTTCGCGGTCGGAAAGGGGGCGTTTGTTGCGTTGCGCCAGGGCGCGGACCTCATCCAGCAATACCGTGGCGCCCCCCCCCTCCAGAGTCAGACCGAGGGATTCCAGCCGTTGCATCAAGCCGTGCCGCCCCGAATGCTTGCCGAGGACGAGATGCCGATGCAAGCCGACCTCGGCCGGATCGAATCCTTCGTAGTTGGCGGCGTCCTTGAGCACCCCGTCGGTATGCAGTCCCGCTTCATGGGAGAAGACGCGCTCGCCGACCACGGCTTTCCAGTCGGGGACGGGACGGGCGCTGGCCTTGCCGACATAGCGCGAGAGTTCGACGAAACGGCTGGTATCAATGCCCGTTTCGATGGCGCAGGCGTGCTTGAGGGCCATGACCACCTCCTCCAGCGCGGCGTTGCCGGCACGTTCGCCGAGACCGTTGACCGTGGTATTGACGAAGCGTGCGCCGGCCCGGAGTCCGGCCAGGGCGTTGGCTGTCGCCAGGCCGAGGTCGTTGTGGGTATGCACTTCCAGGTCGATCTCGACTCGCTCGCAGAGATAGCGCACATGTTCATAGAGGGTGAAGGGATCGAGAATGCCGAGGGTGTCGCAATAACGGAAGCGGTCGGCACCGTGGCCGCGGGCGATCTCCAGCAGTTCGACGAGAAAATCGCGATCGGCGCGACTGGCATCCTCGCCGCCGACGGAGACATAGAGGCCGTGCGCCTTGGCAAAACCGAGGGCGACCTTGAGCTGCTCCTTGACCCACTCCCGGCTCTTGCCGAGCTTGTGAACGATGTGCTGGTCCGACACCGACAAAGAGATATCGACGGCGCCGACGCCGGCATCAAGGGAGGCCTGGATGTCCTGAATCACCGCCCGGTTCCAGGTGATGAGACGGGCCTTGAGACCGAGGTCGACCAGGGCGCGAACACTGGCCTGCTCCTCCTTGCCCATGGCCGGAATGCCGCACTCGATTTCACCGACGCCGATCTCGTCGAGCATGCGGGCGATTTCAATCTTTTCCTGCAGAGAGAAGACGACACCGGCGGTCTGTTCACCGTCGCGCAAAGTGGTATCATCGATAACAATGGCAGCAGGAGTATAATCGTTCATCGCGTGGCCTCCTTGAAACGAAAAACCCCAAGGTCACTATCGGACCCTGGGGCGGCGTTGCCGGCACTCCGGCTTCCTTGCCGGATATTCCTGATGCAAGGAACTAGCAGCATACGTGCCATGACGAGCAGGCAGCTTCCAGGCGGCTTTTTGCGCGGCACAACTGCATTTGTTGCGGAATCGTTCAGCACGGCTGCCACAAAAAGAGGCGATTCACCTTGAACCATGGAGAAATGCGTCATAAAAACAGGGCGATAGCTTTTGGCATCGGCTCTGCACTGTTAAATTACAAACAAACGAAGGAATCCCCAAAGGAGCCCTGCCATGAAGACCGCCCTGATCGCCGACGACGAACCATTGCTCCGTCGTCAGGTGAGCGAAGTCCTTGAGCGCTATGGTTTCGACCGCATCGTCGAAGCCGCCAACGGGCGCGAAGCGGTCAGCCTCGCCCTCAAACTCGAACCGCTCCTCATCGTCATCGACCTGACCATGCCCGAGCTCGACGGTCTCGCCGCCTGCGACCAGATCAACAAGAAACAGCAGACCCCCATCGTCATGATGACCGGCGCCGCCGACCTCGAGACCATCGAACGGGCGCGGCTCTCCGGGGTCATGAGCTATGTGGTCAAACCCTTTCGCGACGAGCAGATGTTCGCCGCCGTCGATCTCGCCATCCACCAGTTCGTCGAGATCCACTCCCTGCGCGAGGAGGTCTCCACTCTGCGCGAAACGCTGGAGACACGCAAACTCATCGACAAAGCCAAGGGGATCCTGATCAAGCAGGGGATGACGGAACCCGAGGCCTATCGCAAGATGCAGAAACTCTCCATGGACAAGCGCAAAACCCTGAAAGAAGTCGCCGAAGCCATTTTATTGATGGAATAGAAGCGGGCTCGGGGCTAAAGGTAAACGGCAACCGACCGGTTTTCTCCCTTAGCCCTTGGCCCAGCGCCAAAAGCCGGATTTTATGGATTCGTCCCCCTTCAACCGCTGCAATCTCCCCCCCTGGGCCATCGGCTCGCACCATTTCAATCGCCACCCCCAGCCCATCGAGATTCAGGGGGTGCGCACCGCCAATCCCATTCTCTTTCAGCGCCTCGATCTTCTCGATGAGCCCCAGGCGCGGGCCGCCCTCTTCAACGACTATCTCGACGTCACCTTTCAGCTCCACCAATGGCGCCAGGAGACCTCGGAACGCGGGCGCAAAAGTCTCAAGAACAGCTATCTGCGCTTTCTGCGCGGCTGGATGTTCGACGCCAACTCCCTCGAGGGGGCGGTGCTCAAAGGCTGGGTCGAGAGCCGCATCGGCCTCTTGCCGACCTTCCACCGCCAGCCCCTGAGCGGCCAGGACGACCCGGCCCAGGCGGGCTATGTCCTCGACCGCATGCGCGGCGCCGCCCGTACCAGCGCCCTCTATGCCCAGCTCGACCTCCTCTACGAATACGTCCAGTACGAACTCGCGCGCCGCCATCCGCCGGAGACCCGCCTGACCCTCTTCCGCGGTATCAACGACTTTGCCGAGCACCGTATCATCAAGCAGTACGACAAGCGCCGCTATCTGCTGCGCCTCAACAACCTCAACTCCTTCACCACCGACTTCGAACGCGCCTGGGAATTCGGCAGTCGCGTCCTGCAGACTGAGGTCCCCCTGCCCAAGATCTTCTTCAGCGGCGATATCTTTCCTTCCTCCTTGCTGAAGGGCGAAGGCGAGGTGCTGGTCATCGGCGGGGAGTTCGAAGTGCAAGTCCTGAGCGGGGGGTGATGGAAACCAACGCCCTTGCAGAGATTGAATCGCGCGCCCGCGCCGCTTTTCTCGGCCTCGCCGTCGGCGATGCCCTCGGCGCCACCACCGAGTTCCTGACGCCGGCGGAGATTGCCCGTCAGTACAAGGTCCATCGCACCATGATCGGCGGCGGCTGGCTCCATCTCAAGGCCGGGGCTGTCACCGACGACACCGAGATGTCCCTTTGCGTCGCCCGGGCCATCGTCGCCCAGGGGGGGTGGCAGCTGCCGGCCATCGCCGACAATTTTGTCGCCTGGATGCGGAGCAAACCGGTCGACATCGGCAGCACCTGCCGCAAGGGGATTCGCGATTACATGCTCTTTAACCTGCTGGAACAGCCGTACAGCGACAATGCCGCCGGCAACGGCGCGTTGATGCGCCTGCTGCCGACGGCCCTCTACACTCTCGGCGATGACGCACTGCTGACCCGTTGCGCCATCGAGCAGGCGCGTCTCACCCACCACCATCCCCTCTCCGATGCCGCCTGCATCGCCTTCGGCCGCATCCTTCACGCCGCCCTGCGCGGCGCCGATCGCTTCGCCCTGCACGCCCTTGCCCGCCAACTGATCGCCGAATATCCCGTCTTCCGCTTCAACGACTATCGCGGCCACGCCGGTGGCTATATCGTCGAAACGGTGCAAACGGTCCTGCACTATTTCTTCACCACCGACAGTTTCGAGGCCTGTCTGGTCGGCATCGTCAATCAGGGGGGCGACGCCGACACCACCGGCGCCATCGGCGGCGCCCTGGCCGGCGCTTTTTACGGCCCGGAGCAGATTCCGAAGAGCTGGAGCCGCAAACTCAACCCCAGCGTAGCAGGTGAAGTCCAACACCTTGCCACCGCTCTTGCCCGAATGGTTCCAGCGGCAAAAGCAAAAGCGGTTTCAGCCGTGCCACTGCACGACTGAAACCGCATCATTATCCCCTCCCCGCCCCGCGCAGGACCGCATAACGACCTGTTCAGTCGCCGCTGTGCCGACCCCGCCGCCAATCTGACCGACCATGCAGCGCCCCACAATCCGGAGCCGGTTTGAATAGCGTCAGCACATGGTTGAAGGGCTTGCTGCTGCGTTACTGCGAGGCTGCAAGCGCATCATCGATCAGTCAGGATGTCGAACGAAGTAAGCTTGGCAAGCCGTTTAGCGGATAGCCAGGCAGTTTCTTGAGGCGTTTTGCCAGCGCCTGACGGGTAATTCCCAGCATCGAGGCGGCAACGGTCTGATTCCCCCCGGTGCGATGAATCGCTTCCATTACGACACGTTTGCCGATCTCATCAATCGTGGGAAGTCGGTCCGGAAAGGGGATGAGTGCGATCCCCTCAGGCGCTGCCCCCGGTGTCGGCATCGTCGCGAATCCTTCCGCGCCGTATTCCATCTTCTCCTTGAAGCTTTCAAGGGAGAGGACTTGGGACCCGGTCAGACTGACTGCGTGAAATACCATCGCCCTGAGTTCGCGGATGTTTCCGGGGAAGGGATAAGTGGAGAGCAGCGCCACTAGGTCCTTTGGCACCATCGACGTTTTCTTTTCCAGGGTTCGCGCTGCCTCGTCCAGGAAATGGTGCAGGAGCAAAGGCAGATCCTCCAACCGCTCGCGCAAAGACGGCAGCTGAATTTGATGCGTATTCAGACGATAGTAGAGATCCTTGCGGAATTCACCCCTGGATACTTTGGCGACGAGGTTATGATTGGTCGCGAGCAGGACGCGCGCCTTCAGTTTCTTGGGACGATCCGCGCCAATGGGGAAGAATTCGCCTTCCTGAAGAATTCTGAGGAGCTTGATCTGTGACGGGGGGGAGAGATCCCCAATTTCGTCAAGGAACAGTGTCCCTCCTGCCGCCTCCTCGATCATCCCCTTGCGATCCCGGTCGGCTCCGGTAAAAGCACCTGCCACATGGCCGAAGAGCGTATCGGAAAAGACATTGTCATCCAGGCCCGCCACGTTGACGGCGACAAAGGGGGCCTTCGGCGAGCGGAGCTTCCACAGGGCACGTGCGATCAACTCTTTACCCGAGCCGCTTTCGCCGGTGATCAGAATCGGTTCGCTGCTCCTGGAAATGGCCTCACAGTAGCGATACACTGCCTGCATCTTTTTGCTGGTGCTGATGATCTGTTCAAACGCTTCAGGGTTTTCCAGTTCGTCATTCAGGATGACTTTCTTCAATCGAGCATTCTCCCTGCGGAGCTCATGCGTGGTGATTGCCCGCTGGATTCCGGCAATCAGCCGCTCCTTTTCATGCGTTTTGACATGGTAGTCCAGGGCGCCGAGGTGCAGGCACTCCACCGCGGTTTCAACCTGATTGAGGCCGCTGAGGATAATCACCGGCACCGAAGGATGCCTGCTGACGATCATCCGAAGGATGTCCTGTCCGGAAAAGTAAGGCATGGTCAGGTCGAGCAGAACCAGGCAGATATCCCTGTTGGCGAGTATTTCCATGACATTCCGGCTGTCCGTGCATTTGATGAAATTGTTCATCCCGGTGGCTTCCCGCAGGAAGATCGAGAGGCTTCTGAGCCACGCCTCTTCGTCATCGACGAGGAGAATGGGCATCTGCGGATAGAGTTCCTGATTCATGCGCTCATGGCCTCCTTGTAAACCGGGATGGTCAGCGTCACCGTGGTCCCCTCTCCAACTTTCGAGTTGAACGACAGAGCCCCTTTTAAATCGCGGACGATCCGCATCGAAATGGAAAGGCCCAGTCCCGTTCCGCCCTGGGTGCGCTTGGTGGTAAAGAACGGATCCGTAATCTTGGCAAGGTATTCGCCAGGTATGCCGACACCTTCATCCGCAATCGTCACGAAACACTCCCCGGCACCCGGGTGATAGACTGTTGCGATCCGAATGCCCCGATCCTTGGCTGGCAGGGCCTGACAGGAGTTAAGAATCAGATTGACCATGACTTGTTCGATACGCTGCAAACTGCCGCGAATCAAGGGCATCTCGGCACAGAGGTCAAGCTGGAAATGATCGGTTGCGTTTTTGATCGCATTGCCGACCAGCCGGGCCGAAGTACAGATCGCATCATTGATATTGATGATCCCCTCAGCCTCCGGCTCATCTTC
>Ga0154505_1115_pt3 | contig 28503 bp, 26 predicted proteins | sample RifGroD2_FD_115984 | JGI IMG/M metagenome (GOLD analysis project Ga0154505, IMG submission 115984) | Desulfuromonadales bacterium GWD2_61_12
GGAGGTCGCCACCACCTTGACCAGAACCTGACCTTCCGCTGCGACCGGTCTCTCCACCTCGCCGAGCTTCATCACTTCGCTGCCGCCAAAACCGCTGAGCAATACCGCTTTCATGGCTAGTCTCCTTCATTCAAAGGTTGGGGTCGCCGGATACGCGACACAATGGGTGGAACAGATATGGATGTTGATAGCGACAATGTCATTCATTCGGTACGGGGGCACCTGCCGCACTCTGCGGCTTTGCCGGATCGCGGACGAAGCGGTAGCCCCGGCCCCGCTCGGTGAGAAAGTGAATGGGTGCCGCCGGGTCGGGCTCGAAATACTTGCGCAGGCGGACGATGAAGTTGTCGAGGGTACGGGTTTCGCTGTCGGGGGAAATGCCCCAGACCGACTCGAGGAGCTCGCGGCGCGAGATCGCTTCGTTGTCGCGGGTGAGGAAGAGCCGCAGCATGCGCACCTCGAGGTCGGTGAGTTGGACAACCCCGCGCGCGGTGACGGCCCGTTTCCCCTTGAGGTCGACCTCGTTGCCGCCGAAGTGAAAGCGTCCTCCCGCCCCTTCGGGTCGGTACCATTCGGAACGGCGCAGCATCCCCTTGATGCGCAGAAGAAACTCATCGAGGCTGAAAGGTTTGGTCAAATAGTCGTCGGCGCCGGCGGCGAGCCCGGCGATGCGGTCCTTTTCCTCCCCCCGGGCGGTGAGGATGAGGACCGGCAGACGCAGGTCCTGGCGCCGGATAGCCCGACAGACTTCGAGGCCGCCGATCCCCGGCAGCATCAGGTCAAGGATGGCGAGGGCGAAGGTTTCATGCGTCAGGTGGAGCAGGGCGGCCTCGCCGGTCTCGGCATGGGTGACGCGATAGCCCTCCTCCTCCAGGTTGAAAACGATTCCCCGGGCAATGTTCGGTTCGTCCTCGACCAGCAGGATATGCGGACGAATCATGCCTTCTCCTCCCTGAAATTGGCGGGTAACAATGGCAGCCGCAGATAAACCGTCGTCCCCTTGCCGGTGCCGGCGCTTTCCAGCCAGGCTCTGCCATGGTGCATGCGGGTGACGGTGCGGACGATAAAGAGCCCGAGCCCCGAACCGCGGATATTCTCCCCCTTGCGGCGGACGCGATAGAACATGCCGAAAACCTTCTTCTGCTCACGCCGTTCGATGCCCCGGCCCTGGTCGGCGACGCTGAGGAGGGCGTAACGTCCCTGCTGTACCAGGCGCACGACAATATCCGGTGGCGCATCCGAATAGAGGACGGCATTCTCCAGCAGGTTGCGGAAGACGGTCTCCAGCGCCTCGCTGTCGATCGGGGCGTGCAGCCCCTCGCTGATGTGCAGTTCCATGCGCCCGGCGCGAGGGAGGGAGTACTGGCGTGGGCGGAAATAACTGGTGACGAGTTCCGAGAGGTCGGCGGGCTGCAGTTGCAGCCGGGTGCCGCGCTGTTCCAGGCGGTTGGCGGTAAGGAGGTTGTTGATGAGGTTGTGCAGTCGTTCGGTGTCGGCGAGCATGGTGTCGAGAAAGACATCCATGCGCTCGGCCCCCGGCCGCCGCAGGCGGATGGTTTCCAGGTGCAATTGGAGTGAGGCCAAGGGCGACTTGAGCTCGTGCGTGACCTGGGCGATGAAGTCCTTCTGGGCGCGGTAGAGACTGGCCTGGCGCTGCCAGAAGAGGAAGATGACGTAGATGCCGGCGAGGAGGACGGCGAGGAGGAGGAGCCCTTCAAAGAGGATAACCCAGTCGGTCCCCATGGGGCGTCCGGCGGGGGCATATTTTTCGGCAAGGCTGCGCAGTTCGCGGTGACTACCGAGAAACCAGGTAACCCAGAAGACGACCAGCGTGATCCAGACGACCTGGATGGCGATAAAGGCGACGAGGGGCGTGAAAAGACCGCGAAAGAATTTCATGGCATTTCTTTACCATCGGCAATCGCCGACGACAAGGGGAATGTGGTTTTACAGAACTATTACAACCTGCTGGAGACGCCTCTGCTATTCTTGGCAGAGTTTAGCGTCTGCTTGCCCGGTAAAGGAGTTTTTACCATGATCAAATCCCTCACCATCGGTCGGCACACGGTTCCTTATCCCCTGATTCAGGGGGGGATGGGCGTGCGCATTTCCGGCGGCAACCTCGCCGGCCATGTCGCCCGCTGTGGCGGGATCGGGCTGGTCGCCACCGCCGGCATCGGGCTCAATAGCCCGCACTTTGACGGCAAGAACTTCTTCACCGCCGATCCGCTGGCCCTCAAGGACGAAATCGCCAAGGCCTATGCCATTGCGCCCGCGGGCGTCATCGGCACCAACTGCATGGTGGCGGTAACCAACTACGAAACGATGGTACGGGCGTCCTGCGAAGGGGGCGCCAAGCTCATTGTCAGTGGCGCCGGCCTCCCCTTGAATCTCCCCGAACTGACCGCCGATTTTCCCGATGTCGCCCTCGTTCCCATCGTCTCTTCGGTGAAGGCCGCCGAACTCATCGTGCGCAAGTGGAAAAAAGGCTTCGACCGTTTTCCCGACGCCATCGTGGTGGAAGATCCCGGTACCGCCGGCGGGCATCTTGGTGAAAAGATGGAGAAGATCGGCGACGGCAGCTACGATCAATACGCCACAGTGCGGGGGGTCAAAGCCTACCTGCGTGACGACTGGCAGCTCGATATCCCCGTCATCGCCGCCGGCGGCATCTGGGATCGTGCCGACCTCCTCCATGCCCTGAAGCAGGGGGCGGACGGCGTGCAGATGGCGAGTCGTTTTGTCTGCACCGAAGAGTGCGATGCCGCCGACGCCTTCAAGCAGATGTATATCAGTTGTCACAAGGAGGACATCGGCCTGATGATGAGCCCGGCCGGCCTCCCCGGTCGCGCCATCCTGACCCACTTCGACAAGATTCGCGAGCGCGACGTCGCCCTCGGGGTGCGTTGCCCTTCGGGTTGCCTCAAGCGCTGCACCTACAAGACCGACCAGGAGCGTTTCTGCATCGTCCATGCCCTCGATCGTGCCCAGCGCGGCGACGTTGAAACCGGCTTGGTTTTTTGCGGAACCAACGCTTGGAAAGCCGACCGGATCACTACGGTGCAGGCGATTTTCGACGAGCTCTTCGAACTGAAAAACGGGGTTCCGCTTAAGGCTTAACGTCCCGGATTTCACACCAAATAATACAAAGGCGGACCCGCGCGAGAGGAGTCCGTCTTTGTTGTTGGCGCCGGTCGGTTTTTCGCCGCCATGAAAGCACTCAGTCGTCTCAGATCAGGCCGTGACTACGCATCTCTTCCTTGAGATAGGCGTAATAGACCGGAGCGGCGATGAGGCCGACGATACCGAAGGCGGCCTCCATGACCAGCATGGCGATGAGGAGCTCCCAGGCGCGGGCGTTGATATGGAGGCCAACGATTTTGGCGTTGATGAAGTACTCGAGCTTGTGAATGACGACGAGGAAACCGAGGGAGGCAACGGCCAGATCCAGGGAGACGCTCAGGCTGACGACGACGATGACCGTGTTGGAGATGAGGTTGCCGATCACCGGCAAGAGACTGGCGACGAAAGTGACGAGAATGAGGGTTTTGGTAAAGGGGAGGTCGATGCCGAACAAAGGCAGGGCGGCGGCAAGGTAGAAACCGGTCAGCAGGGTGTTGATGGCGGCAATGCGAGCTTGGGCAAAGACAACGCGGCGGAAGGCGGTGCCGAATCGTTCGGCCCGGTCTTCCAGGGCACTGGCCAGCGGGCCCATGGGCTGTTCCGGCAGGGCTTCGCGCAGGGCGAGGAGTGCACCGATGACCATGCCGATGAGAATGTGGGCGGTTTTGCGGGTGACGGCCTCACCTGCCACCTTGACCTCGGCGACATGCTGCCGCAGCCAGGCGGCGGTATCACCCTTGAGTTCGACGACGTTGTCCGGTAGATAGCTGGCGAGGGCCGTTGGCAGTTTGTCCCGCGAGCCTTCGATGATCTCCGCCATCATCCGGATCAGTTTGGGAATGCTTTCGGTCCCACCACGGAAAAAAGTGAGAGTGGAGAAAACCGCCAGGGTCAGGGTGCCGACGATGATGGCGGCAAGAATGGCGACGGCGACAAGCTTGGCCCGCCCCGGAAGGAGATTCTCGATGCGCAGGCGCGGGGCGAGGACGTTGACCATTTCGTAGACGAGGAGGCCGGAAAAGAGCGCGGCAAGGAGATGCAACTTGACCACCAGAAAGAGGAGGAGGGTGGTGACGCCAAATGCGGCGACATCAATTCTGGCGATGGTGGGAAGTGAGCCGGGCATAGGCCTCCCAAGGCGGATGAAAAGGGGCAGGATGAGGATACTAAACGATTTTTTCTCTTCCCTGTCAAGAGGTGCTGCTCTCTGATTGAATTTAAGTGGCGGACACGGTAGGCTTGCAGCCATTGAACGGCATCGCATCCGCCGACGGGGGCGCTGGCGGGGACGCGGCCACAGACAATCGGGGGGGGCTATGCAACCACGTACCATCATTTTCGAGAATGACACCGAACTGCGCCGGCTGCTGTGCACGGTGTTGCGCGGCCGCGGTCACGAGGTGCTTGATTACGCCAGCCCGGTGGCCTGTGCCCTGGTGGCGGAACAGCGCTGTCGCTGTCCGCGCGACATGCCCTGTGCCGACATCATCTTGACCGACCTGCGCATGCCGGGGATGACCGGGCTCGAATTGCTTCGTCTGCAACGGGAACTGGGCTGCAAGGCTTTACCGCAAAACAAGGCGGTCATTTCGGCCCAACTTTCACAGGAACAGCACAACGAGCTCAGTCTCCTCGGTTGTCACTGCATCGCCAAGCCTTTTCACATCAGGGCACTGCTCAACTGGGTCGAGAGCTGCGAGGCGCGCATCGTCGAAAGCCGCATCCTCACCGGGCGGGAGACTATTTACCTGATGGCGGAGCAGGCGAGCGCGGTATAGCCGGCCACCGCAGGCGCAGCAAAGTGAGACGGCAGGCCCTGAGGCCCGCCGTCTCGTTTTTTTTGCCAGCTCGAAATCGCCGGATTCGCCGGGGTTAATACCCCTAAATTCTTGCCATCACGGCGCTCCCTGGTGTACTATTCCCCTCCACGCCGGGGGTACCCTGGATAACCTGGCGGCAAGGAGAAAGATCATGACCGCCGTGAACCCCGAATTCATCCCCAAGTGGATTGCCTGGGAGACGACCCAGCGCTGCAACCTCAACTGCGTCCATTGTCGCTGTTCCTCCGACATGAACGCCGCCGCCGGCGACTTCAATACCGCCGAGGCCTACAAGCTCATCGACGATATCTGCGAGGTCTCCAAACCGGTCATGGTCCTCTCCGGTGGCGAGCCGCTGCTGCGCGCCGACATCTTCGACATCGCCAAATACGGCACGGCTAAGGGCCTGCGCATGTGCATGGCGACCAACGGCACCCTCATCGACGACGCCGTCTGCGCCAAGATGAAGGAGGCTGACCTGAAGATGGTCTCCCTCTCCCTCGACGGGTCCACTGCTGCTATCCACGACGACTTCCGCGCCTGTCCCGGCGCCTTCGATGGTGTCGTCCGCGCCGCCGCGACCCTCAAGCGCAACGGCATCAAATTCCTCATCAACTCCTCCTTTACCAAGCGCAACCAGCAGGACATCGGCGCCACCTTCAAGGTCGCCAAGAGCCTCGGGGCGACGGCCTGGTACATGTTCATGATCGTTCCCACCGGTCGTGGCGAGGAGATTATGAACGAGCTGATTTCGGCCGACGACTACGAGGAGATTCTTGCCTGGCATTACCAGCAGGAGCGCCAGGAGGACGATATCCTCATGCGCCCGACCTGCGCTCCCCACTACTACCGTATCGTCCCGCAGATGGCCAAGGCCGAAGGGGTCGATTTCCAGCGCCGTTCCCTGACCTTTTCCACCGGCGGCGGCAAGGGCTGCATCGCCGCCCAGACCATCTGTCTCATCGATTGCTTCGGCAACCTCAAGCCCTGTTCCTACTTTCACTCCTCCGTCGGCAACGTCAAGCAGATCCCCTTTAAGGAACTGTGGTTCAACAGCCAGGTCTTCAACGATCTGCGCGACTTCAAGAAGTACAAGGGGAAGTGCGGCGAGTGCGAGTTCATCAATGTCTGCGGCGGCTGCCGCGCCCGTGCCGATGCCGTCTATGGCGACTACATGGCCGAGGAGCCGTTCTGCAACTACACCCCGCTGCGCACGCGCAAACGGCTGGAAAAGGAAGCCGCCGAGCTGGCGCCGAAATAAACCAAATCCCCCCCCGCCCCCTTTTGCCAAAGGGGGGTATCCCTTTGCTTCCCCCTTTGAAAAAGGGGGATCGAGGGGGATTTTATGACTGAACAGGAGGAATTACCCCATGTCCACCGATTACACTTTCATCAAGGCCTGCTGGGGCCAGAAAACCGATTACACCCCGGTCTGGCTCATGCGTCAGGCGGGGCGCTACCTCCCCGAGTACATGCGCGTGCGCAGCAAGTGCACCTTTTTGGAGTTGTGCAAAACGCCGGAACTCGCCGCCGAAGTGACGATCCAGCCCATCGATTTCCTCGGTGCCGATGCCGCCATCATGTTCTCGGATATCCTGACTCCGGTGGAGCCGATGGGGATGAAACTCGACTTCGTGCCGGGCCCGGTTTTCGAACACCCGATCCGCTCCATGGCCGACGTCAAGGCCTTGCGCATTCCCGAGATGGAAGCCGACGTCCCTTACGTCATCGAAACGATCAAGATTCTGCGCCGTGAACTTGCCGGCCGCGTCCCTCTCATCGGTTTTGGCGGCGCCCCCTTCACCCTCGCCTGCTACATGGTCGAAGGCAAGGGGAGCAAGGATTTCGCCCACATCAAGAAGATGATGTACGGCGCACCCGAAGTCTATGCCGCGCTGATGGAAAAGATCACCGAGATGGACCGCCAGTACCTTAACGCCCAGATTGCCGCCGGGGCGCAGGCGATCCAGATCTTCGACACCTGGGGCGGCATCGTCTCTCCGGTCGACTACGAACGCTATATCCTCCCTTACACCACCAAGCTGATCAACGGCCTCAATCGCAAGGGGATTCCCGTCATCCACTTCGTCAAGGGCGCCGGCACCATGCTCGACAGCGTCAAGAAGGCCGGTGCCGACGTCGTCGGCCTCGACTGGCACCTCGGCCTCGATCGCGCCCGCGCCATCCTCGGCGACAAGATCGCCGTGCAGGGGAATCTCGATCCGACCGTTCTTTACGCGCCCAAGGCGCACATCGAGGCGGAAGTCTCGCGCATCCTCAACGAGAACGTCGACCGTCCCGGCCTCATCTTCAACCTCGGGCACGGCATCCTCCCCAACGTCGATCCCGAGAATGCCAAGTTCATGGTCGAATGCGTCCATCGGCTGAGCGGGAAGAAATAAACAGTTAACGCCGCAACGCAAAGGCGCAAAGAATGCAATTCAAGGCGCAAAGGAGATTTATTCTTTCTTTGCGCCTTGTTTTTTACCTTGGCGTCTTGGCGTTGAAAAAGGTCTGAACTATGGATACTGACAAGCAACCGACCGGTCTTGTTCTTCTCAACATGGGGGGACCCGATTCCCTTGCCGCGGTCAAACCGTTCCTCTACAACCTCTTCTCCGACCGTGAACTGATCCAGCTGCCGGCCGGGGCACTGTTGCAGAAACCGTTCGCCGCCCTGATCTCCACCTTGCGCGCGCCGAAGGTGCGGGAAAACTACCGCAAGATCGGCGGGCGCACCCCGCTTTTGCACTGGACGACGGTGCAGGCGGCGGGGATTGCCCGCGAACTCGGGCCCGCGGTCAAGCCCTACGTGGCGATGCGCTACTGGACACCGCGCGCTGAGGAAACCCTGCGCCAGATGAAGGCGGACGGTGTGGGCGAGGCGGTGGTCCTCTCCATGTACCCGCACTACACCGGGGCCACCACCGGCAGCAGCGTCAGCGATTTCCGCCGCGCCGCCGCCCAGGTCTACCCGGAGTTGCGCTTCAGCGTCATCGAACAGTGGTTCGACTGGCCCGGCTACCTCGATGCCCTCGCTAACCGGGTGCGTGAGGGGTTGGAGAAGTATCACGAACTCATGCGCGACGAGGTGCAGATCGTCTTTTCCGCCCACGCTCTGCCGCAGAAGTGCATCGATCGCGGCGATCCCTACCTCGACCACGTCCTCGCCACCGCTCGCGGGGTCATGGCCCGGGTCGGCGAGCGCCCCTGGCGCCTCGGTTTCCAGAGCCGCACCGGGCCGGTCAAATGGATGGCGCCGGGGACGCTGGAGGTCCTCGACGAGCTGGCGGCGGCCGGTCATCGCGCCGTGCTGCTGGTGCCGATCTCCTTCGTCTCCGACCATATCGAGACCCTCTTCGAGATCGACGAGGAATTCGCCCTCCACGCCCATCGTCACGGCATCACCGAATTCAGCCGCACCCCCTCTCTCAATGACCACGCCGATTTTATTGCGGCGATGGCGGCCCTGGTCCGGACGCAGCCGGGTGGTTCCCAGTGAAAAGCTGCCAACTCTGCCATAGCTCCTTCGACCCGACGGCCCCGGTCACCGATCCGGCGGTGGAGGCCGGACTCTTTCTCGCCCGCGAGTTTTACGGCGACGGCGAAGAATTGTGTCAGGAGTGTCTCGCCAGCCGCGGGCGGTTGGGGATGATGTATTGTCGGGAGTTTGATTAGGATTGTTCTGCGGTTTGAGCGTGAAGGCAAAAGCAACGGGGCCGGATGTCCACAGACATCCGGCCCCATTATTTCGATGTGATGCTGGCCTAAAGACCCTGTTCGCGCAGTTTCTCCAGCAAGTCCCGTTGCTCGTCGCTGAGCTTTCTGGGGACGGCGACGGTGATGACGGCGTAGAGGTCGCCGGCCGCTGCCCGTCCGTGGGCGGGGACGCCGAAACCCTTGAGGCGGATGCGGCCGCCATGCTGCATCCCGGCCGGCACCTTGACCCGCTTGCTCTCCTCCAGGGTCGGCACGTCGGCACTACCGCCGAGGGTGGCGGTGGAGAAGGGGACGCTGACGGTGACGAGGAGATCGAAGTCCCCCTCGCGGGTAAAGAGCGCGTCGTTCTCGACTTCGAGATCGAGGAAGAGATCGCCCGCCGGTCCGCCGCTCGGGCTGAGCCCCCCCTTGCCCGGGATCCGCAGACGCTGGCCGCTTTCGACTCCGGGCGGGATGCGCACCTGCAAATTCTCCTCGCCATCGTCGCGGCGAAAGGTCACCCGCCGCTCGCCGCCGAGCATGGCCTGACGGAAGGGGAGGGTCAGGCGCATGACGTAGTCCTGTCCCTTGACCAGCCGTGTTCGTCCCGCCCGCCCGCGGCCGCCGCCGAAGAGGTGGGCAAAGATGTCGTCGCCGCCGCCGAAGCCGAATTCGCGGAAGATGTCGCTGCCGTTAAAGTTGCGAAAGATGTCTTCCTGGCTGAAGCGCTGATGAAAGCCGGATTCGCCGAACTGGTCGTACTGCTTGCGTTTGTCGGCATCGGAGAGGACGGCGTAGGCCTCGGTCAGTTCCTTGAACTTTTCTTCGGCCTGCTTGTCGCCGGGGTTCTTGTCCGGGTGGTATTTGAGGGCGAGTTTGCGGTATGCTTTCTTGATTTCGTCGGGGCTCGCCCCTTTGGCAACACCGAGGACGGCATAATAGTCTTTGGCCATGGTGGCATCCTTGCTGGAGAAGTGGAGTCATCATAATGATGCAAGGGCCGGGCGTCAAGGCGAAGGCGCCCCTCTATGACAATTATTTTACAATCTTTTTACGCGGTTATGACCACGGCGCGCAGGCAGGGTGTTCTACTGGAGACACGGGGAAGCATGCGGCTTCCCCTGATCCTGCCCTGACCTTAAGGAGGTCCGCCATGAAAATCCCCCGTTCTCTCCGTCCCCTCCTGGCTCTTCTGCTCTTGGCTGCGGTCCTGCCCGCTCTGGCGCTTGCTGCCGCCCCCGCCGTTCGCGTGCAGGTCAGTCTCGACCGCCCGCAACTTCCGGCCGGCTCGCCGCAGACGGCGGTGATCAAGGTCGCCCTCGATGCGCCGGCCCGCCCCGGTGACGGTGAACGGCCGCCGATCAATTTGACCCTGGTTCTCGACCGGTCCGGTTCGATGGCGGGGGAAAAACTCGAGCGTGCCCGCGCGGCGGTGATCGAAGCGCTCCGGCGTCTCGGCCCGCGCGACATCTTTGCCCTCGTCACCTACGACCACAGTGTCGAAACCGTTGTCCCGGCCCAACCGGCGAGCAACAGCGAGTGGATCGAAGGGCGTATCCGCGGCATCGCGGCGGGAGGAAACACCGCTCTCTTCGCCGGGGTCAGCCAAGGGGCGGCGGAGGTGCGCAAGCATCTGGCCGGACCCTATATCCATCGCATCATCCTTCTCTCCGACGGCCTCGCCAACGTCGGCCCGAGCACCCCGGACGATCTCGGCCGCCTCGGTGGCGCCCTGCTCAAGGAAGGGATCTCGGTGACGACCGTCGGCGTCGGCACCGACTTCAACGAGGATCTCATGACTCGCCTGGCGGCCCGCAGCGACGGCAACCACTACTTCGTTGCCGAGAGTCGCGATCTGTCGCGCATCTTTGCCAGCGAACTCGGCGATGTTCTCAGCGTGGTCGCGCGCAAGGTCATCATCGAGATCGAATGCCCGCCGACGGTACGGCCCCTGCGTATCATCGGCCGCGAAGGGCGGATCAGCGGCCAGCGGGTCGAGGTCGGGATGAACCAGCTCTACGGCGGCCAGCAGAAGTATGTCCTCATCGAGGTCGAGACCCCGGCTGGCCGGCCGCAACAGACGTTGGAGCTGGCGCGGGTACGGACCACCTATGAGAACTCCCGCACTGCCAAGGCCGAGACGGCGAACGCCCGGGCCATGGCCTCCTTTACCGCCAGCGCCACCGAGGTGCGCCGCAGCGCCAGCCCCGAGGTCTATCAGGCGGTGGTCGAGAACGAGATGGCAGCGGCGCGCGACAAGGCCCTCGATCTCTATAACAGCGGCAAACGCGAAGAGGCGGCGCAGGAGCTCAAGGATACGAGCGCGACCCTGCAGCAGAAAGGCGAGGCGGCCGGGCTCGGCGCGGTGGCGGCGCCGGCGGCGGCCCTCTCCCAGGAGGCCGACGAATTTCAGAAAGAGGATCTCTCCTCGGCGCGCAAGAAGGAAATCCGTTCGGAGAGTTTCAAGTCGCGCACCCAGCAGAAGGATTACTGACCGCAGCTGAAATCCCCCGGCCGGGGCTCGTGGCTCCGGCCGGGGGGAAGAGGAAAAGGGATGACACGATCACGCATAGCGCTTCTGGCTGGACTCCTCCTTCTGGTGCCGACCCTGGTGGTCGGTGCTCTGGCGTTACGCGCGGTCCGCCTGGAGGAGTCCCGTCTGGCGGCGCAGGCAGTGGAGGCGAGTCGGCTGCAGCTGCTGGCCGGCAGCGAAAGTATCAATCTCGCCCTGGCCGAAGTCCGCGAAGGGATGCTGACGACGCTGCGGGAACTCTCTGAGGACAACTTGGCGGAGCGGCTGGAGTCGTGGCGCCGGGGCAATCCCCTCCTGCGCAATGCCTTTGTCTGGGAGGCCGGCAGAGGACTGCTCCTTCCCGCGCCGGGGCGCCAGCTTACGGAAGAGGAGGCGGCCTTTGTCGCCCGCTACCAGGGGCTCTTCGCCGGCCGCATCCCCTGGGAGTTTCCCGGCGCTGACCAGCCGCCGCCCCCGGCTGCGGCCGCGTACTCCAGCCGTTCCGAGCTGCGCCAGCTGAGTCAGGCCTCGCCAGCGACTGCTGCAGCTGTCGGCGGCGGTCGGGCACAAGGGTGGCGGCCGTGGTTCTGGGAAAACCGCCTTTACCTGCTGGCTTGGAGCGAATCGCCTGATGGCCGCCGGCGCTACGGGGTCGAGCTGGAAATGATGGCGCTCCTCTCACGGCTGGTCGATATCTTGCCGGCAGCGCCACCGCCGGGTGAGACCTATGCCCTCCTCGACGATGCCGGCGCCGTCTGCTTCCAGCGCGGCCCGGCCGTCATTACCGCGACGACCCGGCCTCTCCTTGCCCTCCCCGTCGGGCCGGCGTTGCCGCACTGGCAGGTGGCGCTTTACGCCCCGGCGGCCGGCGCCGCCGGAGGTGGCGGCGTCCGCCTTTTCGGCACCTTGCTGGTAGCGATTTTCGTCGTCGCCATCCTCGCCGGCGGCGGCTTGCTGCTGTGGGAGGGGCAGCGCCACCAGCGCGACGCCCGGCGCAAGACCTCCTTTGTCGCCAACGTCTCCCACGAGCTCAAGACTCCGCTGACGACCATCCGCATGTACGCCGAGCTCCTCGGCGAGGCCGACGAGGCGCCGGAGAAGCGCCACCGCTACCTCGCGGTGATCCAGGGCGAATGTCAGCGGCTGACCCGGCTGGTCAACAATGTCCTCGATTTCAGCCGCCTGGAGCAGGGGCGGCGCGATTACCAGCGACGCCCCTGCGATCTGGCCGAAGTCGTCAAGTCAACCCTGGCGGCGCAGGGTGGCCGCCTGGCCGCCGCCGGTTTGCACTGCCAATTGAATCTGCCGGCGCCGCCCCTGACCCTGGTGAGTGACCGCGACGCGCTGGAGCAGGTCCTGCTCAATCTCCTCGACAACGCCCTCAAATATGCCGCCACCGGTGGCGAGTTGCAGATCGCGGCGGCTGTGACCGATGGGGCGATCAAGGTCGGCATCCTCGATCGCGGCCCGGGGATTCCCGAGGCCCACCGGCAGAAGATCTTCGACAAGTTTCACCGGGTCGATGATACCCTCACCGCCCGCCAACCGGGGAGCGGCCTCGGTCTCGCCATCTCGCGCCAGCTCCTGCGCGACCTCGGCGGCGATCTGCTCTGGCGCCTGCGTCCCGGCGGCGGCAGCTGCTTCGAAATGATTCTGCCCCGCACGGAGAGATCCTCATGACCCCTGTCACTATTCTTGTCGCCGAAGATGACCTCCACCTAAGGGCCGGACTGGTCGAGACCCTCGCCGCCGAGGGCTATCGCGTCGTCGCCGCCGCCGATGGTGTCGCCGCCCTCGCCCTCTTCGCCAGCGCCCGCCCCGATCTCGTCCTCCTCGATGTGATGATGCCGGCGCGCAGCGGCTACGAGGTCTGCCGCGAAATCCGCCGTCACGACCAGCGGGTGCCGATCATCATGCTCACGGCCAAAGGGGAAGAGGTCGACAAGGTCGTTGGACTCCAACTCGGCGCCGACGACTACGTCACCAAGCCCTTCGGCATCCACGAGTTGCGCGCCCGCATCGCCGCCGTCCTGCGCCGCGCCGGCAACGGCAATGCCCCCGGCGGTGCTACTCTTCCCATCCCGGACACCTTCACCTTCGGCGCCGCCGAGATCGACCGCCGCACCTTTCAGGCCCGCCTGGCCGGCGGCAGCCATCCCCTCTCGGCGCGGGAGATGAAGCTCCTCGAGTTTTTCGTCGCCCGCCCCGGTTCCGTCCTCAGCCGCAACGACCTCCTCAATGCCGGTTGGGGGATCGACTATCTCGGCACCACCCGCACCCTCGACCAGCACATCGTCCAGCTACGCAAGAAGCTCGAACCCGACCCCGCTGCGCCGCGCTATCTGCAGACGGCGCATGGTATCGGCTATCGCTATCAGCCGTGAGGCGAAGGGACATTAATGAGAACCAAGACTCTTGATCGCCAATTGCCTTGCATATTTAACGGCAGGCGTTAAAATAACCAGCATGATACAGAGAAGAGTCCTCATCGCCTTGCAACGATCCCTGGCGGAATTTCCTGTGACCGCGCTGCTGGGGCCGCGTCAGGTCGGCAAGACCACGCTCGCGCGGCTGGTGGCTTCCGGCCTGCTCCCGGACAGCGCTGTCTACCTTGATCTTGAACTCCCCTCGGATCTGGCGAAACTGGTGGAACCGGAGCTGTATCTCAAGGGGCATCACCAGCGCCTGGTGGTGATCGATGAAGTGCAGCGTGCCCCCGAGCTTTTTCCCCTGCTGCGGGCTTTGGTGGATCAGGATCGGCGACCGGGCCGCTTCCTCCTGCTGGGCTCTGCCTCACCGGAGCTGTCACGCTTCGGCGCCGAATCACTGGCCGGGCGCATCATCTATCACGAGCTTTCGCCGTTCTCTCTGGATGAGACCGGCACTGGAGAAATCGCGCGGCTCTGGAGCCGCGGGGGTTATCCTCCCAGCTTCCTTGCCACCAGTGATGACGAGAGTCTGCGCTGGCGCGAGGCATTTATCGCCACCTATCTCGAACGGGACATCCCGCAGCTTGGCATCAGGGTTCCGGCCACCATGCTGCGCCGTTTCTGGACGATGACGGCCCATCACCACGGCAATCTCTGGAACGCCAGCGCCATCGCCAATGCCCTGGGGGTGTCGTCCCCGGCGGCAAGCCGCTATCTCGATATCTTGTGCGACACCTTTATCGTCAGGCAGCTTACGCCATTTTCCGCCAACCTGAAAAAACGCCTCGTCAAGTCGCCCAAGGTCTATGTTCGTGACAGTGGTCTCCTCCATGCCCTGCTCGGGATTCACAACTATGAGCAGCTCCAGGGGCATCCCGTCGTCGGGGCTTCCTGGGAAGGGATGGTCATTGAGCAAATTCTGGCAATCCTGCCAGGCGGAGTCGATCCGTACTTCTACCGGACTGCGGCCGGGGCGGAAGTAGATCTGCTGCTGGTCCCCAAAAACAGCGCGCCGATAGCGGTTGAAATCAAACATTCCCTCTCCCCGAAAATCTCCATCGGACTCCGTAGCGCCATGGCCGATCTGGAATGTCGTCGCGGTTTCATCGTCTATCCGGGGAGCGAAGCGTATCAGATGAGTGAAAGTATTACGGCGCTCCCCGTGACTATGTTGTCAGAGCTGGCACCATAGCGAGTAAACCGTGCATGGCATCGGTTTACTCGCTACCAGCCATGAAGTCGCTATTGCCTGTTGATAGGCTGGGTGTGAAGAATGTTCACACCGATGCGCAGGCGCTGGAGAGGGTTGGACTCGTCGTGCGGACGGCGGACAAGCGTCTGACGGCACCGTGGGAGAAGGTGGCGTTGGCCGTAAGCACAAAAAGTCCCTTGACCGGGACTTTTTTGTGGCCTAATATTTAGCTATCCGAAATATTAGGAGACGATGCGTGGAACGTACCGAACGGATGGCCCGACTCTACCCGCAACTCGTCGCCGGCATGGGGCGGATGCGGGCGCTGGTACACGAAGGGATCGACCTCACCAGCAACCAGTACAAGACGCTGCTGGCTGTCGCCGGGCGGGGCGAGTGTTCCCTCGGCGATCTGGCGCGGACGCTGGAGGTGGCCATGTCTAGCGCCAGCCAGATGGTCGATCGCCTGGTCTCGTCGGGGCTGCTGCTGCGTGCACCGGCGATCGATAACCGTCGCCAGGTCGTCATCCGCCTCTCCCCGCAGGGGGTGACCCTCATCGCCGAATTACAGCAGGCTACCTTGCAGGGCTACCACAAGGTCCTCGCCCGGCTCCCCGAGCAGGAACAGGAAGAACTCGTCACCGCCTTTGAAACCATTGCCACCATCCTCAACAAACTGAGTCAGGACAAGGAGGGAAGACCATGACCCGTGTTGCCATCATCGGTGCCGGCATCTCCGGCCTCGCCGCCGCCCACGCCATCGAGCGGGAAGCCGCCGCCGCCGGGATTACCCTGGAAGTTGTCGTCCTTGAGCGCGACAAGCGCATCGGCGGCAAGATCTGGAGCATCAAGGAGGAAGGCTATCTCTGCGAGTGGGGGCCCAACGGCTTTCTCGATAACAAGCCGATGACCCTCGAACTCTGCGATCGCCTCGATATCAGCGATCGGCTCCTGCGTTCCGATGACAACGCGCGCAAGCGCTACATCTGCTCCGCGGGCGAACTCCATCGCCTGCCGGAGAACGGGCCGATGTTTCTCCGCTCCAAGCTGCTGTCGTGGCCGGGGAAACTGCGCATCGCCCGGGAGATGCTCATTCCCCCCCTGACCAAGGATGTCGATGAAACCCTGGCCGAATTCGCCCGTCGCCGCCTCGGCCCCGAGGCCCTCGATAAACTCATCGGGCCGATGGTCTCGGGGATCTTCGCCGGCGATCCCGAGACCATGAGTGTCGCCAGTTGCTTCCCCCGCATCGTCCAGCTGGAGCAGGAGTATGGCGGGCTGATCCGGGCCATGGTCAAGCTGGCGCGGCAGAAGCGGGCCGAACGCAAGGCCGGCAAGGCCGTTGCCAGTGCCGCCGGGCCGGGAGGGACGCTGACCTCGTTTCTGGCGGGGATTCAGGAGTTGACCGATGCCACCGCCGCCGCCATGGGCGGGACGGTGCGCACCGGCGCCGGAGTGACGGCGATCGTGCGCCGGGGGGAGGGTTTCGAGGTGAAACTGGAGGATGGTTCGACCCTCGACGCCGATGTCGTCGTCAGTGCCGCCCCGGCCTATGCCCTGGCGGGGATGGTCGCTGGTCTTGACCCGGCCCTCGCCGGTGTCCTGCGCGAGATTCGCTATGCGCCGATGAATGTCGTCTGCTTCGGCTATGCCCGCGACAAGATCGCCCACCCCCTCGACGGTTTCGGCTATCTCATCACCCGCCAGGAAAAGCGGCAGATTCTCGGCACCCTGTGGGATTCGAGCATCTTCCCCAACCGTGCCCCGCAGGGTTCGGTGCTGTTGCGCTCGATGATGGGGGGAGCGACCAACCCCGGCGCCTTCGACCTGGCCGAATCCGAGGTCAAGGCGCGGGTGCAGGGCGACCTCAAGGCGATCATGGGGATAAACGCCGATCCCGACTTCGTGCGGATTTTCCGTCACCGCGAGGCGATTCCCCAGTACACCGTCGGCCACAGCCGCCACCTCATCGAGATCGCCGGGCATCTCGAAGCGACCCCCGGTCTCTTCGTCGCCGGCAACGCCTTTTTCGGGGTCGGTCTCAACGACTGCGTCAACGCCTCCAATCAGGTGGCGGAGCGGGTGGTCGCCTTACTGCACAACCGAAATATCTGAGGGGAACTTCAGGCGATGGGGTCGAGGCCGGGGGGAGTGATGAAGTCGGCAACGACCAGACGGGCGAGATCGTCGGCGGAGATGGGGCGGGAGAAGTAAAACCCTTGCGTTTCGTGACAGCCGCGGTCGATGAGGAAATCGAGTTGTTCGCGGGTTTCGACCCCCTCGGCCATGACGCGCAGATTGAGGGTTGCCGCCATGGTGATGATAGCGGCGACAATGGCGGCGTCGTCGCGGCTCTGCACGACTTCGGTGAGGAAGGAGCGGTCGATCTTGATGCGGTCGAGGGGAAAGTTCTTCAGGTAACTCAAGGATGAGTAGCCGGTGCCGAAGTCGTCGATGGAGAGAGCGATGCCGCGCTCCTTGATCTGGCTCAGGAGAAGCCGGGACTTGACCGGGTCGTCCATGATCATGCTTTCGGTCAGTTCGAATTCGAGGTAGGCCGGATCGACACCGGTCTCGGCAATGACGCGGTCGACCAGGTCGAGAAAGCCGGACTGGCGGAACTGGCAGGCCGAGATGTTGATCCCCATGCGCAGGTCGGGGAAGCACGACTCCCGCCAGATTTTGGCCTGGGCGCAGGCCTCCCGCAGGACCCATTCCCCCAATGGCAGAATCAGCCCGTTTTCCTCCATGGTCGAAATAAAGAGCCCCGGCATGACCAGACCGTGGTCGGGGTGCTGCCAGCGCACCAGGGCTTCGACGCCGATCATGTTGCCGTTGACCAGGTCGTACTGGGGCTGGTAGTGGAGGATGAACTCATCCATCTCCAGGGCGCGCCGCAGTTGGGTTTCCAGGGCCATCTTCTCAAGGATCTTGCGGTTGATCTCGTGGGAGAAGAAGCGGAAGGTCTGCCCGCCGAAGGATTTGGCGTGGTACATGGCGGCATCGGCGTTCTTGAGGAGCTCATCGGAGGTGAGGCCGTCGTCGGGAAAGATGGCGATACCGATGCTCGGCGTGGTGAAGACCGTGCGCCCCGGCAGCTCGAAGGGGCGGGCAAAGAGGTCGAGGATGCGCTTGGCGGCGATGGCGACGCCATTCTGGTCGTCGATGGCGGCGAGGATGACGACGAATTCGTCGCCACCGAGGCGGGAGACGGTGTCGGCGCGACGCATACACTCTTCCAGCCGCCGGGCGACGGCGACCAGGAGCTGGTCGCCGAAATCGTGCCCCATGGTGTCGTTGATGAATTTGAAGCGGTCGAGGTCGAGAAAGAGGACGGCGAGCTTGCGCCCTTCACGTTGGGCGATGGCGACCCCGTGGTTGAGGCGGTCGCGGAACATGAGGCGGTTGGGGAGGCCGGTCAGGGGATCGAAATAGGCGAGCTGGGCGATGCGCTCCTCGGCCTGCTTGCGTTCGCTGATATCCTCGCAGGTGGTGACGAGGCCGAGAAATTCCCCCTGGCCGTTATGTACCGGCATGGAAAAAAGCTGCACCGGAAACTCGCTGCCATCCTTGCGGTGATTGACACTTTCCCGCTGCCACAACTTGAGGGTCGGCAGTTCTCCCGGGGGGAGTGCCCGTTCCATGCGCCCCGGGGCCAGATCGCGGGCCTTGCTCTGCAGCAGCTCGGCGATGGTGAAACCGTGCATGCGGGCTTCGGCGGAGTTGGCGTAAATGATGCCGCCGGACTCGTCGCTGATGGTGATGCCGATGGGGAGGGTTTCGATGGCTTCCTTGAGGACCTGCAGCTGATTTTCGGCGCACCGCCGCTCGCTGACGTCCTGCATGATGCCGACGACGCGTTCGGGGCGGCCGATGGGCGAACCGGCGACTTCCCCGCGGAGATGGACGAAGCGGAGGCCACCGTCGGCAAGGATGAGACGGAAATCGTCGTCGATGGGGGCGCGTTCGTCGAGGCAAATGCCAAAGGCGTTGGCGACGCGTTGGCGGTCATCCGGGTGGATCAGGGCGAAAAACGCCTGCGCGGTCCGAGCGAAATCGACCGGCAGGGGCGCCAGGATCTGCGCGATCTCCTCCGACCACCACAGGCTGTTGGTCGCCACCCGCCATTCCCAGTTGCCGAGCCTGGCGATGCGCTGGGCATCGGTGAGGCGGGTCCGGCTTTCGGCGAGATGTTGCAAGGTGCGGCTGGAGTGCAGAGCGTAGCGGAGACGGTGCACGAGCAGTTCGGGGGGGACCGGTTTGCTCATGAAGTCATTGACGCCGGCCTCCAGGGCGAGGCGAACGGCCTCGTGATCGTTCTGGGCGGTGAGCATGACGATGGGGACGAAGGCGGCCTCGGGGAGGCGGCGCAGGGCGGTGCAGGTGGCGAGACCGTCGAACTCCGGCATGAGCAGGTCGAGGAGGACGAGGTCGGGGAGGGTATGGGCAAAAAAATCGAGGGCCTCGCTGCCGCTGCCGACGGTTTCGACGAGAAAACCGGCGTCGCGCAAGGTCGCGGCAAAGAGTTCGCGCATGAACGCTTCGTCGTCGACCACGAGAATGAAGGGCTTCAAGGCTATTTCGGAGTTTGCGTCCATCGCTAACCCGTATCTCGGTGTCAGATTCGTCGGCCGCCGGCAACGCCATCAGCATAATGGAAAAGTGACTCATTGCCTAATTGAATGTCGCTATCACCATGTTTTTTTCGTCGTTGACTTTGTCGCGGACGGGACGATAATGGCCGGGCACCTTGATCCCCCCCCATGCAAGGAGACCTGCCAATGAAGTTCTCATCCGTCATCGCCCTGCTGCTGTTGACTCTTCTTGTCGGCAACGCCCTCGCCGTTGGTCCCGGCAAGGTCCTCGAATTCTCCAAAAGCAGCATGGGCAAGGTCACCTTCAGCGGCCAGATCCACAAGGACGCCGGCTTCGCCTGCAATGCCTGCCACAAGCCTGATCTCTTCCCGAAGATGAAACAGGGGGCGGTGGCCATTAGCATGAACGAAATTTACGCCGGCAAACTCTGCGGTTCCTGCCACAATGGCAAGGTCGCCTTTGACGCCAAGGGGAACTGCAACCGCTGCCACAAAAAATAGGCGAGTCGGCCACAACGTCCGGACGAAAGGGATGCCTGCCGGCATCCCTTTCGTCGTTGCAGCGGATGCTTGTCAAAAATCACCGTGCCGGTGTATATAGGGAAGGAGTTTTTCTGCCGCTTCTTTGAGCTGGGTGCCCATGGTCGTCCTCCCCGAAATGAAGGTTCTCAGGGCCTGTCAGGTTCTTTTTGGCGAAGGGGTCCGCCTCGATCGCGAGTTCCTCCACTACCTGCAACCGAGCGGCGCCAAGGCCGCCTACCGGCGCCGGGCCAAGGAGGTTCATCCCGATCTCCTCGAGCGTGGCAGCCCCGAGGCCAAACGCCGCCGTTCCGATCTCTTTCGCGAATTGGTCGAGGCCCATGACCTGGTCAGCGAATTTTTCCGCCAACGTGACCTGGGGCAGTGGCAAAGGTCGGACGCACGCTTCCGTCCCCCGCCCCATCGCTCCTCTCGGCCGGCTCCCCCGGCCGGCAAAAGCGAAAAAGGGTCGCGCTTTTATCAGGGCCCGATTCCCGGGGTTGTCCTCTCCATCGGCCGATACTGCTACTTTTGCGGCATTATCCCCTATGCGACCCTGATCGAGGCCCTGGCCTGGCAACGGCGGCAACGCCCCGCCATCGGCGAGATTGCCACCCGCTGGGGCTGGTTGAACGAGGAGAAGGCGCGGCGTATTTCCCATTCCCGCGACATCGTCGGGCGTTTTGGCGAGAAGGCGGTGCAGCTCGGCTTTCTCGGGCCGGAGCAGGTGCAGGCCCTCCTCTTTTATCAACGCTCACGGCAGCAACGTATCGGCGCCTACTTTATCGAGCAGGGTTTTGTCAGCGCCGAGGAGATGGAACGGCTGGTCCGTGAATTGCACGCCCATAACGTGCGGGCCCGGCGTTGAACAAGAGCGGCAGGCGTGGGAGAGAGCATCGATGAAAATCGCCTTTATCGTCTATGAACGGATGAACGCCCTCGATTTTATCGGAGTCTACGATCCGCTCAGCCGCCTGCAGAGCATGGGCTTCCTCCCCGACCTGGAGTGGGAGGTGTGCGGACTCAGGCGTGAGATCCCGGGGGAGAAGGGAATGCTCTTCGAGGTAACCCGGGTCGCCGAGTCGCTGGCCGCATACGATGTCATCGTGGTCCCCGGCGGGCCCGGATCGCGGTCATTGCTGCACAACGAAAAATTCATCACCTGGCTGCGTACGGCGACCCTGATTCCCCTCAAGGTCTCGGTCGGCAGTGGCTCCCTCCTGTTGGGGCAGGCCGGTTTTCTCATCGGCCGCCGGGCAACCTCCCACCCGCACGCATTTCTCGAACTCGAACCGTTCTGTGCCAGGGTCGACGATGCCCGGATTGTCGATGAGGGCGAGGTCGTCACTGCCCGCGGCGTCACCGCCGCCATCGACCTCGGCCTCCATCTGGTGCGGCGGCTGGCCGGCGATGAGGCCCGCTCCCGCATCGCCCGACAGATGGATTACCCCTATGCCGATCTGACCGACTACCAGTGATGCCTCTGCGCACCCCCTCTCCAATCCCATCCTCGTACTGACGTCTGCTCCCCCCTTCACGCTATCTGCCGCCATTTCTCTGCCCGCATTCCGCCCTCGCCCGCCGTGACGGCCCGCTTTCTGCTCAGAAAAAATATTGATAAGGCGGATAACCGTGGTTGTCGCTGATGATCTTTTGCAGTTTTTCGAGCTGTTGCAGGTAAAGGCGGCGGTTGTTGACCTGGACGAACTCTGAGCGGAGTTTTTTCAACTCCAGATCGGCGAGATACGGCGCCGCCATCGTCTCCAGTTGCGAGTGGTGGCGGGCCAGGCGATTGACGTAGGTCGAGCGGCTGGCGGTGATGAACATGGTGATGGCGCCGAAAAAGAGGAGGAGGTAGCTGACGCGGGCAAGGAACGGCGCCGTGAGCTGGGATGTCGCCCGGATGTAGCCGATGATCGCCACCCCGGTGATGAGGATGACGCCGGCCAGGGTCTGGACGGCGACGCCGAGTCCCAGAGGCGATTCGAAGACGTGGGCGGCGTCAGCGTAGATGGCGTCGCGCAGCGAATCGAGGCCGAAGGTGGCCACCGTCAGGATCCCCGACCAGCTCGGGCCGAGGAGGGGTTTGACCAGTTCGTAGACCCCCGAACTGAGGACGCCGAGAAAGATGGCGCCGAGGGTGCTGAAAATAAGCCGTTTGTTCAGCGTTTTGGCCATGTCTCTACCTCCATGTCGGGTATGGATGTCAACGGCGGTCCCCTCGTCGTGGCGATTTTGTGGTCGGGGGTACTCCTGATCTGCAAAAAGTAATCCACGGCGAATCACAAAATGCAACAGGCCGCCGGGCATCGGCCCGGCGGCCTGTTGCATTTTGTGATAACAATGGGCTGCGAGTTACGGCCGGATGTCGATGTGGGCCTTGGCGCGGAGGTCGGCCAGCCAGGTCTTCATCACTTCAGCCTTTTTCGCCTCGCTCAGGGTCGCTTCGATCTTCCCCTTGACCTCTTCCAGCGGCACGATGTGCCCTGGGGTCCGCTCTTCCAGCCGCAGCAGATGCAGGGCGCCGCCGACTTCGACGACGGGGCTGATTTCCCCCGACTGCAAGGACTTGACGGCGTCGGCGAAGGCGGGGTTGATCTCGGGCTCGGCGACGGTGCCGAAATCGCCCCCCTCGGCTTGCCCGGCGCTGCTCAATTCGGCGAGAACGACAAGAAAGTCGCTGCCGGCGGTGATCCGTCCTCGCGCACTCTCGGCGGCGGTGCGGATCGCCGCACGCTCCTCCTCCGTCGCCTGGGTCGGGACGGGGAAGGAGATGCGGCTGAGGTGCAGCAGCGGCGGCAAGCGGTAGTCGTCACCATGGCTCTGATAGTAGTCGCGGACCTCGCGGCTGGTGACCTCGCTCAAGGCCGGCAGTTCGCGGCCGAGAAGCTTGTAGCGGAGAATCTGCTGGCGCAGGGTGGTGCGATATTCTGCGAAAGGAAGTCCTTGCTGGCGCAGGGCTTCCTCCAGCTGCGCGCGGGTGATCTTGTTCTGCTTCTGGACGTCAAGGATGGCCGTTTCCAGTTCCTCGTCGCTCACCGCCAGTCCGAGTTCCGCCGCGCGCTGGCCGATGAGGCGCTCGTCGATGAGGGAATCGAGGACCTCCCGACGCAAGGCCGGGCCCGCCGTCAGCTCCTGCTCCGGCGTCGCCAGCCGTTCGGCGACGGCGCGCTCGAGTTGGTAGACGGTCACCACCTCGTCGTTGACGACGGCGGCGATGCGGCCGACGGGGGCGGCCTGAACCAGTGCCGCCGGGAAAAGACAGAGGAGGGTGACAAGGAGGCAAGGGCGGATCATAGGCTTACGGTGTCCTGTCGGTCAGTGGTGGAGCCGGGAGGAAGACGGGACTAGAGGAGTGACCACTTGACGTCGATGCTGGCGCGGCTGCGCAACTCCTGCAACCACTTTTCGTAGGCAGTCTCTTCCTTCTCGGCGCGCAGCTTGTCGCGAATCTCGCCGCGGACCTGCTCGAGGGTGAGGCGGACCGCTTCGCGTTTTTCGTCGACGCGGAAGATGTGATAGCCGTATTCGCTCTTGATCAGGGGGCTGAGGCGGCCGACGGCGAGGTTGAAGACGGTGGCGTCGAATTCCGCCGGCATTTCGCCGCGGCCGAAAAAACCGAGATCGCCGCCGTCGTCGGCATCGGGGGAGAGGGAGAACTCCTTGGCGAGGGCTTCGAAGGAACTCCCCTGGCGCAACAGCCCGAGGAGGCGTTCTCCTTCCGTCTCGCTGCTGACGACGATCTGCCGCGCCCGCACCTGGGCGGGGCGGTCGAATTCCTGGCGGTTGTCGCGGAAGTAGGCGTCAACCTCCTTATCCGTCACGTCGACGCGGGTATAGACCACCTGCCGCGCCACTTTTTCCATGATCAGGCGCTCTTCGAGTTCTTGGCGCCACTGCTCGATGGTGATGTTGCGTTCCAAAAGGCTCTGTTCGAAGCCGCCGGCGGGGTAGTCGCGGCGGTGTTCTTCCAGGGCCGTTTCGAGCTCCTGCGGGGTGACCGTGACACCGAGCTTCTGCCCCTCGGCCAGGGCGAGCTGGCGATCGATGGTCTGCACCAGGTAGGAACGTTCGAGCTCGCTGCGCTCTTCGGCGGCGAGTTGCTGGTTGGCGGGGAGGGACTTGGCGAAGTCGCGCTTGAAATCCTCCAGGGTGACGGTGCGATTGTCGACCCGAAGGAGGACGGTGGCGGCCGCGGCGGTCGGTTTGTCCTTGCAGGCGCCGAGGATCAGGGCCAGCAGCAACAGGGAACAGAGGGGGAAGGGCTTGCGGGAGAACATGGAGAACAGTGTTCCTTCGACAGGGAGAAAGGGGGTGGCGCATCTCGGGGACAGACAGTCGATCCCGAGGCTGAAAGCTAGCACAGCTAGAGAAAGGCTTGCAACGCTTTTCTGGCCGTCTGGACCAGCTCTTCACCGGCGCCGGGGCCGACGCGGACGGCGAGTTTGTAGTCGGGGGAAAAGCGGTAGTTGCCGCTCTTGTCGTTGATCAGCTGCAGGATCGTTTCCGGCGCCACCGGGGTGCTGGCGTGAAAGCCGAAGATGAGCTGGCGGCCGTCGTATTCGGCGAGTTCGATCTTGAGCCGCTTGAGGAGGACACGCAGCTTCATGACTTCGAGGAGGAGGAGAGCCGGCGGCGGAATCTCGCCGTAGCGGTCGCGCAGTTCGTCGGCGGCGAGGTAAACGGCCTGCTCGTCGTCGGCGCCGGCGAGCTTCTTGTAGATGACCAGGCGCTGGTTGGGGTCGGCGACGTAGGCCTCGGGGAGGAAGGCGGAGAGGCCGAGGCGAATCTCGGGATCGATCTTCTCGGCGTGGTCGAGCCCTTTGAGTTCCTGGATTGTCTCCTCCAGCAACTCGCCGTACATCTCGAAGCCGATGGCGGCGATCTGTCCCGACTGGTTGGCGCCGAGGAGGTCGCCGGCCCCGCGCAGCTCCAAGTCGTGACTGGCGATGCGAAAGCCGGCGCCGAGTTCGGTCAGCTCCTGCAGCACCTTGAGGCGTTCGCGCGCCTCCCTCGTCAAGGTCCCCTCGCCGGGGATGAGGAGGTAGGCGTAGGCCCGCTGCTTGGCACGGCCGACGCGGCCGCGCAGCTGGTAGAGCTGGGAGAGGCCGAAACAGTCGGCGCGGTTGACGATGATGGTGTTGGCGCGGGGGATGTCGAGGCCGTTCTCGATGATGGTGCTGCAAACCAGGACATTGCTCGTCCCCTCGATGAAGTCGACCATGACCTGCTCCAGCTCCCCTTCCGCCATCTGCCCGTGGCCGACGCCGATTTTCGCCTCGGGCACCAGGGTGCGCAAGAAGTCGGCCATGGCGGCGATGGACTGGACGCGGTTGTGGACGAAGAAGACCTGGCCGCCGCGGCGCAGCTCGCGCAGGATCGCTTCGCGGATGACCTCCTCGTCGAAGCGGGTGACGTAGGTGCGGATGGCGAGGCGGTCGACCGGCGGGGTGTCGATGACCGAGAGGTCGCGCAATCCCATCATGCTCATGTGCAGAGTGCGGGGGATGGGGGTGGCGGAGAGGGTGATGATGTCGACCTCGGCCCGCAGCTTTTTCAGGCGCTCCTTGTGGCTGACGCCGAAACGCTGCTCTTCGTCGATGATGACGAGGCCGAGATCCTTGAACTTGACGTCGCGCTGGAGGAGGCGGTGGGTGCCGATGAGGACGTCGACCTGGCCGGCCGCCGCCGCCGCGAGGACCTGTTTCTGCTCGGCCGGGGTGCGGAAGCGCGAGACCATCTCGACCACCACCGGATAGCCCTTGAAGCGCTCGCGGAACGATTCCCAGTGCTGGCGGGCGAGGACCGTCGTCGGCACCAGCACCGCCACCTGGCGACCGTCGAGGGCGGCCTTGAAGGCGGCGCGGATCGCCACCTCGGTCTTGCCGTAGCCGACATCGCCGCAGATCAGCCGATCCATCGTCCGCCCGCCGGTCATGTCGGCGAGGACGTCGTTGATGGCGGCCAGCTGGTCCGCCGTCTCCTCGAAGGGGAAGGCGGCCTCGAAGGCGGCAAAGGTGTCGTCGGGGGGGGTGTAGCGGAAGCCCTGGCTCATCTCGCGGCGGGCGTAGATCTTCAGCAGCTCCCGCGCCAGCTCCTCGACGGCGGCGCGGGCCTTGACCTTGGCCTTCTCCCAGGCGCCCCCGCCCATCTTGTCGAGGCGCGGGACATGCCCCTCGCCGCCGACGTACTTCTGCACCTTCTCGATGCGTTCGATGGGGACGTAGAGCTTGTCCTCGCCGGCATAGCCGAGGTGGAGAAAATCTCCCTCCACCGTCCCCATCTTGAGGTGGAGGAGGCCGTGGTAGACGGCGATGCCGTGGTCGGCATGAACGACGTAGTCGCCGACCTTGAGCTCGGCCAACGTCGAGAGGAGGGCGCGGGCGCGGGCGGCGTCGCTGCCGCGGCGGCGCACGCGCTGGCCGAAGATCTCCTCCTCGGTGATGACGGCGAGCTTCTCGTCGGGAAGGCGAAAGCCGGCGGAGAGTTCGCCCAGGGTAAGGACGACGCTGCCGGCGGCGAGGGCACGCAGGGACGCGCCCGGGTCGAAGGCCGGGCGGATCTGGTAGTGGTCGAGGAGGTCGCCGAGGCGTTCGGCCTGGCCCCGCTGGTGGCAGACGAGGAGGACGCGCCAGCCGTCGCGTTGCCAGAGCTTGAGTTGGGCCGAGAGGGGGGCGAGGTTCCCCCCGGCACTGCGCAGCGCTTCGCGCAGGTCGCCGTTGCCGACGGCATTGACGCGGAAGCGCCGGCGCGCGTCGTCGAGACGGTAGACCTGCAAGGCGCTGAGGTCGAGGCGCGGGGCGGCGGCGAGCTCGGCTTCCATCTCCGTTGGCGGCAGAAAGAGGGTCGCGGCGGCAACATACGGTTCGCCGCGACGGCCGGCGCGCTCTTCCCCGTCGCGGACTTCGGCGGCGAAGAGGTCGGCCTCCTGCTCCACCGCCGGCGGATCGACGACGATCCAGCGCCCACCGGTGGCATAGGCGAAAAAGGTGTCGAGGCGGGGGTAGTTGAGGGGGAGGAGGAAGGCGCGCCCCGGGGCGAGGATTCCCTCGCGCACCTCCTCCAGGATCGCCTCCCGTTGCGAGCGGGGGAAGCCGAGGGCGTCGCAGCGCTCCTTGAGTTGCTGGCTGAAGGTGTCGAGGTGTTCGCCGGCGAGGATCATTTCCCGGGCCGGCAGCAGGGCGAGTTCGCTCAACTCGGCTTGCGTCGAGCGCTGGGTCAGCGGATCGAAGGGGCGCATGCGCTCGATGTAATCGCCGAAGAAGTCGATGCGCACCGGCAGGCTGCGGCTCGGCGGGTAAATGTCGAGGATGTCGCCGCGCAGGGAAAAGGTGCCGCGGTCCTCGACCAGGGGAACCGGCTGGTAGCCGAGACGCAACAACGTCGCCACCAGTTCGGGGCGCAGGTATTCCTCTTCGGCGACCAGGTGCTGGCACAGCCCGCCGAGGACCTGACGCGGGATGACCCGCTGCAGCAGGGCGCGCACCGTCACCACCACCGCTCGCGCCCGCCCTTCGTGCAGCGCCGCCAGGGTGGCGAGGCGGGTCGCCTCGACCTCGGGGTGGGGGGTCAGCGGCTCGTAGGGGCGGATTTCCCAGTGGGGGAAGGTGCAGATTTCGCCGGGGCGGCCGTGAAAAAAATCGAGGTCGGCGGCGAACTGGTCGGCCTGCTTCTGGTCGGCGGCGAGGACCAACAGGGTCTCGCTGCTGGCGGCGAGGAGCCCGGCCAACAGATGGGCGCCGCTCGAACCGATGAGGCCGAGGAGTTCGCCGTGACGGGCGCCGCCGCGAATCTCGTCGAGGACGGCGCGCATGGTGGCGTGGGCAATTTCGGCTTGGGCGTCGGTAGCGGTCATGAGGGGATCAACGGTGTCTTAAGTGAAGGGCGGACAAGCAGGTCAGATCAAAGCCGGTTTTGGCCAAGCCTGTGACCTTGACCGGTCAGTCCCGCGGCACCGCCAGCATCCGCTCGAGGGCGGTGAGGGCGCGGGCGCGGGTCGCCGCATCGACGGTGACGGCCGGGGTCAGGGTTTGCAACGACTTGAGGACGTCTTCGAGGGAGGTCAGCTTCATGTTCGGGCAGATCAGCCGGGTCGAGGCGAGGTGAAACTCCTTCCCCGGATTTTCTCGGCGCAGGCGATAAAGGATGCCGGCCTCGGTGCCGATGATGAAGGATGTGGCCGGGCTCCTGGCGACGTAGTCGTACATGCCGCTGGTCGAGCAGATGTGATCGGCCAGTTCCAAGATCGCCGGCGGGCATTCGGGGTGGGCGAGGAAGAGGGCGCCGGGGTGCGCGGCCCGGGCCCGTTGCACATCCGCCACTTCCAGCCGCTCGTGGGTCGGACAGTAGCCGTCCCAGATGTGGCAGATCTTGTCGGTGCGGGCGGCGATGTAGCGGCCGAGGTTGCGGTCGGGGACGAGGATGATCTCGCGGTCGGGGAGGGAGTTGACGACGCGTACGGCGTTGGCGCTGGTGCAGCAGATATCGCTCTCGGCCTTGACCGCCGCCGTCGAGTTGACATAGGTGACGACCGGGGCGCCGGGGTGCGCGGCCTTCATCGCCCGCAGCCCTTCCGGGTCGACCATGTCGGCCATGGGGCAGCCGGCGTCGGGGC
>Ga0154505_1124_pt1 | contig 28179 bp, 24 predicted proteins | sample RifGroD2_FD_115984 | JGI IMG/M metagenome (GOLD analysis project Ga0154505, IMG submission 115984) | Desulfuromonadales bacterium GWD2_61_12
TACTCGGGGCGGGACCGGTGGTCAAGCTGGTGCTGGCGATACTGGTTTATTTTTCCGTCGTTTCGTGGGCCATCATCTTCTACAAGTTTCTTGTCATCCAGCGGGCGGCCAAGGCCTCGACGCAGTTTGTCGCCTTTTTCTGGGCCAAGAAGCGGCTTGATCTCATCGCCCAGGAGGTCAACAACTATGACCATTCCCCCCTGGCCGCCCTTTTTCGCGAAGGCTACCAGGAACTGCTGCGCAGCCAGAAGCCGGCGGAAGGCGACGAGGGGGTCGGAGAATTTCGCGTCGCCGACAACGTTGCCCGCGCCCTGCGCCGGGCGACGACCCTGGAGACGCAGCGGCTGGAGCGCTACCTGACCTTTCTCGCCACCACCGGTTCGGCGGCCCCCTTCATCGGCCTCTTCGGCACGGTCTGGGGGATCATGGACTCCTTCCGCAGCATCGGTGCCACCGGCAGCGCTTCCCTGGCCGTCGTCGCGCCGGGAATTTCCGAAGCCCTGGTGGCGACCGCCATCGGTCTGGTCGCGGCGATCCCGGCGGTCATCGGCTACAACCATTTCGTCAACAAGGTCAATATCATCACCGGCGAGATGGACAACTTCAGCCAGGAATTCCTCAACATCGTCCAGCGCCTGTCGCGGAGAGTCTGATGGAAGTCGATCGTCGCAGAGGCGCGGGCCGGCAGCCGCTGGCGCAGATCAACGTCACCCCCCTGGTCGACGTCATGCTGGTCCTCCTCATCATCTTCATGGTGACGGCGCCGATGATGGAGAAGGGGCTCGATGTCAATCTGCCGCAGGTCGGCAAGGCTCCCGACCTGGCGGCCCAGCAGGAGCCACTCATTGTCTCGGTGACCCGGGGGGGCGGGCTGGCGGTCGGGGCGCAGGCGGTGGCGAATGTCGAACGGCTGGAAGCGGTATTGAAGCAGCAGTTGGCCGGACGCAAGGACCCGGAGGTCTTTCTCAAGGCCGACAAGGATGTCCCCTACGGGGCGGTGGTGGAAGTGATGGCGGCCGTGCGCGGGGCAGGGGTGAACAAGCTCGGCATGGTGGCGGAGCCGAAATAGGATGACTGCGGCAGGTGACCGCTTCCGGCAGATCGGAGCGTATGGAACGGACAATCGTCGCTTTGTCCGCACGCTCGTTTTTTCCCTGGTTATTCACGGGATCTTGGCCTGGTTGTTGTTCTATCACCTCGAACAGTTTATTCCGCCGCATCCACCACCCAAGGCTTACCTCGTCGAGCTCTTGACCCCGGTCGGTCTTCTTCCTGAAGAACCAGCCGCAGTTGCTGAGGAGGTTGTTCTCCCCCAAGAACCGCCTGTCCCGGCGCCACGGCCGAAGCCAGCGCCGAAACCGGCGCCAATCAAGCCGGCGCCACCGCCGGTCCAGACTGTGCCGCCGCCTCCCCCGCAAGTCGCGATTACTCCATCGCCGCCACCGTCGGTGGTCATGCCGAAAACACCGCCGGAACTGGCACCACCGCAGTCGCTACAGCCGAAAGCACAGCGGGCGGCCACCACTCAGCCGCAGCTGAACGAAGCGCTGACTCCGCGATCTGTGTCCCAACGCGATGTCGATCTGGCATCCCCGGTCATCGCCAAACCGCAAACCGGTCGGCTGGACAATGTTGCGAGCCTGCCATCGACCCAGACCTTACCCTCGGTGCGGAGAAACCAGGATGTTGGCGATACGCTGCGTGCGGCGCCCAACTATCAATCGGCGAGACAAACCGTTCAGGCGACCCTGCCGGAGCAGAGTGGCGGTCTCGGCCCGACGACATCGTCAGGGGGGGACGTTGACCTCCCCGCTACCCTCTCTCGTCGTATGGAGCCCCGTTCAGCGAGAACGGAAGCTTCTCTGCCGGTCGACAGAGGGCAGCAGCTGACGACGCGAACAAGCGAAACGGCCATAGTTTCACCCCGCGGACCCGCGTCGGCGACGGTCAGGAGCAGCAGTGCCGGCAGGAGTGAATCCCTGCCGGTGACAACACCCGGTTTTTCTCCGGCAACGGGGAGTACGGCCGCAGTCCCCCTGCCAGGGGCTGCCGCGCCTACAGTCGCCACACGGCCTGGGCGAGAGAGCAGCGGTGCGGCAATGCCGAGCGGCAAAACGCCGCTGCTCGCTCCTTCCTCCCAGATGATGGTAGATCAGGCTTCGTTGGCAGCTTTCCGGAGTTTGAAAACCTGTCTTGATACTGAACTCGAGAAGAGACTGAAAATTCGCCTGGCGGTGCTGACTGAAGGGGATGTCACCTGTTCATCCGGCAATATCCGTTTTTTTCTGGCCGCGACGGAGACCGAACAAACCCTGCAGGTAGGTATAGCTGGCGCGGGGCAAAGTTTCAAAGATCGCTGTGACGCGTTACAACAAGCTGTTCGCTGTATCGAGCAGTCCCGGAGATGAGGAAATGAATATGAAAAAATCATACGGATTTATGCTCCTGCTGATTCTGCTGGCCACTCTCTGGAGCAGCAGTGCCGTGGCGGCGGTATCGCGCGATCAATGGAACGACCTGATCGATGTCACCTACAAATTCAGCTGGTATCCGAAGAAGGATCTGCGCGACCTGATCGATGCCAAGGGCAAGGAATACGGCGGCACTCTTGACGAATATCGGCGTCTTCTGGTCGCAGAACTGAACGGCGGTATTGTCCCCACCGGGCCGATGGATCCACGGACTCTGGCGACGGGCAAGCCGTGGCGCAACTATCTGCGCCTGGCCCTCGCCGAGTTTTGCCAATACCGCTATAGCGACGATCCGATGTTCTTGCAGAATGCCCGCTCCGTCATCGGCGTCTTGACGGAAAAGCGCGGACAGGAAGAGATCGGCTTCTGGCTTGACCTGTTTAACGTCTATAACCGAGCCGATGCCCGCCAACGCGATCCGTTCATTCAGGGGGTTTATGGTATCTGGCAGGACGTAATCCTGAAAATGGAGATTGAAGAGATCCTTCTTCCGGGGGATGTGGCCAAGGCCGGATTTGTTAAAAGTCTCCCCTATCTCTATGAAAACCTTGCCTATCTCCTTATCCAGAAGGCCATTCTTGAGCAAGAGGTCCCCGACCTCTACCCCATGGCTCCGATTCTTCTGGATCTGAATCGCAAGCTCTCCCTGGAGAAAGGCTACAAGGGGATGGTCGAACAGATTGTCGCCCGCATGCACGGGGTCAATTCCGACAACCTCAATATCAATTTCGCCGTCGCTTTTCTCGAAGCGACCTCGCGTCGTTATGAGTTCGAGGAAGAGCAGTCCGAGGCGAAGTTGGCCGAGAAGTTCCGGTCGGTGCGCAAATATCACGACCTCTCTCTGGTCTGGGCCGACACCAGCAAGGGGAAGGCGGCGGTCATCACCCAATACGCCGGTTTTCTCAACTACATGATCCGTCGCTTCAGTTACCGTGACGACCTGTTGGCCTCAGCCCGTTTTTTCGATAACGTCCCGGCTCAGTCTGCCGATTTTCTCGATCGTTCCATTGCCCTTTATGAAAGCCTGGCAACCCCGGCCATGCGCCAGCAGGGCGGGGGACCGGGCGGTTTTGAAAACCGCGACGATTATTTGCGGACGATGCACTACCTCTGGGATGCTTCGGCCAAATTGGCCCTGACCATGGCCGACTACTACCGCGCCAACCGGCGGCCCGACGACATTGTCAACATCTTCCCGGCGGAACGCCCCCTGTTGCAGCATTCCGCCCTTTTCGACCGTTATGCCTCGGAGAATATCGATATCGTTCCTGATAATGCCTATTTTTTGACCGCCTACATGGCTCGACAACTGGCCGATCTCTATCGTGAACAGTCACGTTTCAGTGTGAGCGAACGCTCGGCGCAACAAACATTTGGCTTCCAGCTGCGGGCCGTCGAGATTTTTCCTTACGACATCCCCGGGATTCTGCAGCTTGCATTTCAATCCTCCGAGGATGGTTCGGTCAAAAAGTACTACCAGCATATGCGTCCCATAGCCCAGCGCCTGCGTACCTCTCGCGCCATTGCCTCGGCTCCGGCGGGGAAAGGAGGGGATTTCGCCCCCCTGGTCAATCTCGGCAGCAAGGTCATTCCCGAAGTGATTGAACAGGGCTTTACCCTGATCAATGCCCAGAAGCGGAGCGAGTCGACGGAGGATGGTCTCTATCGCAAGACCGTTGTCATGGCCCGCCTCCTTGCGTCTTTCAAAGGGGTCGAGCCCGCACAGACAGCCAATAGCGCTCTGTTGAAGCTGGGGGATGTCGATTTTTCCGGGAGTGGGCTCGGCAAGGGAGCTCCCTTGCGTGATAACGTCCCCGGCGAACTCGGTATTTATGTGGCAAGAATGGAGGGCGCCGATGAGCCGCTGCCATTTTTCCGGCTCAAGAATGAACTCTATGCTTCGATTGAGCATCCCGTGCACAGCCTGTTACGTGAATTTTTCTTCGAAATCCCCTATCTGCAACATCAGTATCCTGCCCTGCTCGGCAGCGGCAAGTAACCATGCGTAGACGGCAGGTTGCCGGACCGTCCCGGCGGCCTGCCGTCACTTCCCTATAAATTAAAAAACGCTAACTATATGAAATTTAAAAATATTTTAACTGGATTAGTGCATCCTTTTCTGCGAGAATGCCGAAGATGTCGATAAGACTATCAATCCGGCAACTAACCGCGGAGGAAACGATGCGCGAGAAGGTTAGGTCTATTGTTGTAGAAGGGAAGTCGTCCCTGGTGGCGGCTGCCATTTTGAGCCTGACCATGTTTTACCTCTGTACCCGGACATTGCCTACGGGGAGTGACCTTTATACCCAACAGGGCGTAGTTGCCTCCGGGTTGTTCCTCCTCCTCTTCGTCTCCCTGCGAATTTTTTCCCATATTATCTCGCAGCAACTGCATCGCGTCATCCACTCCCTGGACGGGGAAGCAGTTTCTTCCCGCTCCGTCCGCGTTTTTGTCATCTATAAGGAACTTGTCAAGGCGGCAGTCGGGGTCAGCCTCAGCTTGGCCTGGATAGCCGGACTGCTCTATATCGGTGAGGTATTTGCCGCTTCTTTGTTGCTCGTTCCGGTCTTCTGTGCCCTGGTTTATTCATCCGTGCTTTTCGCTGTAACCTACGGGTTCGTGACATTCGTCGACCTGATTCCCTATCCGTTCAGCCGCTGACAATCCTCCTGCTCTTTGCTCTCAAGCCCCCCGTGCATTATTGTCCGGGGGGCTTTTGCGTGGTGCGAACTTTTCTTCAGATTCTTTTCTTTCGTTGTCGCTAGTAATTTTCTTTCTCTGGGCAATGCGGTATATTGAGCGCCGCGGCATATTCCGCACGATTCCAGGAGCCCGAACATGACCCCTTTTTCGCAGGACCCATCCGAGTTGGAAGAAAGCGAGGACTTTGCTCGCCTCTTTGCCGAGAGTCAGGATAAGCCGGTGCGCCTCGAGCCGGGCCAGGCGATCGAAGCACCTGTCGTCAATATTACCCGGGAGTGGGTCTTCATCGACACCGGGCGTAAGGGGGAGGGGGTTCTCGACCGCAAGGAATTTACCGCAGCCGACGGTACCTTGACCGTCGCCGCAGGTGATCGCATCAAAGCCTTTTTCCTCGGTTCCACGGGGGGCGAAATGCGTTTCACCACGCGTCTTGGCGATAGTGGCGGCGGCAGTGGCCTGGCCCTGCTTGAGGAAGCCTGGCGCAGCGGGATTCCGGTCGATGGTGTCGTCGAGAAGGAAATCAAGGGGGGGCTCGAAATCAAGCTTGCCGGAGGGCACCGCGCCTTCTGCCCCTTCTCTCAGTTCGATATTCGCCGGATCTCCGAGACAGCTCCCCTGGTGGGGAGTCACTTCGCCTTTCGAGTCACGCAATTTGGTGAAAAAGGACGCAATGTCGTCGTCTCGCGCCGACAACTTCTTGAAGAGGAGGCCCAGCGCCAACGCGACGCCCTGCGTGAGGTCTGGCGTACCGGCATGATCGTCCGCGGGGCCGTCACCTCGCTCAAGGAGTTTGGCGCCTTTCTCGATGTTGACGGCATCGAGGGGTTGATTCCCATCTCGGAAATCGGCTGGGGGCGCATCGACAACCCCGCTGATGTCCTCAGCGTCGGCCAGTCGGTCGATGTCGTCATCAAGAGCCTCGACTGGGAGAAGCGCCGTTTTTCCTTCAGCCTCCGCGAAACCCTGGCCGATCCCTGGTCCCGAGCCATCGACAAGTTCCGCGAGGGGACCTTCCATCACGGCACCGTCTCCCGCCTCGCCACTTTCGGCGCCTTTGTCACCCTCGAAGAAGGGATCGACGGCCTCCTGCATATTTCGCAGCTCGGCGCCGGCCGGCGCATCAGTCATCCGCGGGAAGTGATTCATGAAGGGGATCGCGTCGAAGTCAAAATCCTCGGTGTCGACAGCAGCGCCCGCCGCATCTCCCTGACGCTGGCGGCGCAGAGCCGGGCGGCCGAGGAGGAAGCCGGCAATATCGCGGCCTTTCGCCAGGATAATGCCCGTGAGGAAGCCAAGGGGATGGGGACCTTTGCCGATCTGTTGCGGGCGCGAACGGAACGTGGGCGCAAAACTTGAGCCGGGAACGACTTGACAAGCTCCTCGTCGACCGCGGTCTGGTGCCGTCCCGCGAACGGGGACGGGCACTGATACTGGCCGGCAAGGTTGTGGTCAACGATCACTGCCTCGACAAACCCGGTCTGCAGGTTCAGGTCGACGCCGAGATCCGTCTCAAGGGGGAAGACATCCCCTATGTCTCCCGTGGCGGGCTCAAGCTGGCCGCGGCCCTGGCCGCCTTTCCCGTCACTGTCTCCGGGCGTGTTGCCATCGATGTCGGCGCTTCGACGGGCGGATTTACCGACTGTCTTCTCCAGCACGGTGCCACCCGGGTTTTTGCCGTCGATGTCGGTTACGGGCAGCTTGCCTGGCGCCTGCAGCAGGATCCGCGCGTGGTTAATATCGAGCGGACCAATATCCGTACCTTCGATGCCAGGGCTTTCGCCGGGGTCATCCCCGATCTGGCGGTGATCGACGCTTCCTTCATCTCCCTCGGTATCGTCCTCCCGGCAACCCTCGCCCTCCTCCCGGTCGGGGCCGAGATTATCGCCCTGATCAAGCCGCAGTTCGAGGTCGGGCGAGGGAATGTCGGCAAGGGCGGGGTGGTACGGGATGTTGCCGTCCAGCAGCAGGTGGTCGAAAAGATCAGCCAGTTGGCAGCCGATCTGCTGTGTCAGGTCGGCGGAATCGTCGAAAGCCCCCTCTTGGGTCCGAAGGGGAATCGTGAGTTTCTCATTTACCTGCGCAAGAACGCGGCGACATCGACGTCGCTACCGTCTCAGTCCGCCCTACTTTAACAACAGTCGTATCCTCCGAGACGCCCAGCCATGAATCTGGTTTATTTTATCGGTGCCGGTCCCGGCGATGCCGACCTGCTGACCCTCAAGGGGGCGCGTCTGTTGCGCCAATGCCGGACCGTGTTCGCGCCGACCCCATTCGAGGTCACCTTTGCCGAACATCTGGTCGCAAAGAAGGTTCTTATCCCCTTCGACTATTTCTTTACTGAATTACTGGAGCTCCTTGACCAGGAACTTCGCCATGGCGAAGTCGCCTTTCTTGTTCCTGGCGATCTGACCTTTTATTCCCCTTTTCAGGCACTCATCGATGCTCTTGGGACACGGGCAGCGGTTGTGCCCGGCGTCGGTACGGCCAATGCGGCGTCAGCCTGGCTGAAGAAGACCCTCGATCTCCCCGGGGTCTGTAACCGGGCTCTCATCGTTTCACCACGTACCCTCGGTGACGCCGCTGACGCCCCGACTCTGGCCCAGTTGGCGGCGCCGGGGGTGGCGATGCTGATCTACATGAACAATATCCCCCTGCCGCAACTGTGCGGGCAGTTGCGGCAGGGTTATGGCGGCGCCGTCCCCATCGCCATCCTCCATCGCCTCGGATTACCCGGTGAGACGGTCGTCACGGGAGACCTCGACGACATCGTGGCGAAGGTCGGTGACCGCGATTTTTTCAATCTGGACGGGCCGGTGAAGCGTCCGGCCCTGACTCTGATTATTGTCGGCGAGACCCTGACCGCCACGGTTGATGGCTCCTGGTGGGACTGGCGGCGCGAGCACCTGTGGCGATTCCGCGAAAATGGTGAGGGCGAATGAAGATCGTCTCCCCCATTGACCATCGGGACGAAGCCGCGGCCCTCCTGGCTGCCGGCGCCGATGAACTCTATGGCGGCTACGTGCCTGCCGCTTGGCAGGCACGGTTCGGCCAACTGGCCCCGATTAACCAGCGTACCTTTGCGGAAGCACAGATCGCCAGTCACGCCGACCTGACCGAGATCGTGCAACAGGCGCATGATAACGGCGCCAGCTTTTCCCTGACCCTGAACGCCCCCTATTACACCGCATCGCAGTTGCCCCTCCTCCTTGATTATGTTGATGGAGCGGTCACTGCCGGGGTTGATGGCATTATCCTCGCCGATCTTGGTCTGCTGCGGCAATTGTCTCGCCGTCACCCATCCGTGGAATTTCACGCCAGCACTTTGGCCCATCTGCTGAACTCCGGAGCGGCGGCCTTTTATGCCCAGCAGGGAATCAGCCGTATCGTCTTGCCGCGGCATCTTACCGTCGCCGAAATGGCGGAAATTATCGCGGAGAATAAGGCACTTCGCTATGATGTCTTCATGTTGGTTGGCAAGTGTCCCAATACCGAGGGTCTCTGTACCTTCCACCACTCGAGCCCGGACAAGATCTGGCCCTGCGAAATCCCCTATGCGATGGCAGCGGTAGCACCGCCTCCTTCGCCGACACTTCGCCAGGCGATGCAACGCCAAGGGAGCTGGTCGAGCACCAACCGGCGCCATGGCTGTGGTCTTTGCGCCATCCCCGGGTTGCTGCAGATGGGCATCCACGGTGTCAAACTGGTTGGTCGCGGTGCGCCAACGGCGCAGAAGATCCAGAACCTGCGCCTGGTTCAGGACTTTATGGTCCTGGCCAAGAGTTCGCTGACTCCGGCCGATTACCGGCGTAAAGCGATGGCGGCCCACCACCAGCGATTCGCCTCGCCCTGCTCGCCCAATGTCTGCTATTACCCGGAATTTTATGAAGCGGAGTGATATGTGAGGGCCATCCGCATCTTCCATACCGCCGACCTCCATCTCGATGCACCCTTTCCCGCCCTGGGTGAGGGCGAGGCGGCCCGCAAAAGGGATTTTCTTCTGACCTTCGAGCGGATGATCAACCTCGCCATCAGAAACGAGGTCCATCTTTTCGTCGTTGCTGGCGACCTCTTCGACTCGCCGCGCCCCTCGACGACAACGGTTGCCGCAGTTCAGTCCGGATTGAAGAGGCTGGTCGAGCGCGGTATTCATCCGGTGCTGCTTCCCGGAACCCACGATGGCCTCGCCCTTCCCGACGCAGTTTTTCGTCGTGAAACCTTTCCCGGAACCCTCCTTACCGCCGCGACGGTGAGTGATCCTCCCTGTCTGCAGATCGACGGTGTGGCGGTCTACCTCTATGGCTTTGCCTATCGTTCTGGCGATGCAGGCGACCCTCTCGACGCCATGGTCCGACGCCCAGGGGAAGGAATCCATCTTGGCCTGCTGCATGGCTCACGTAAAGGGAGCCCGGAATGGGATCACCGCAAAAAGGATCTCCCCTTTGACCTGAACCGGCTCAAGGAGTGGAACCTCGATTATGTCGCCTTGGGCCATTATCACGCGGTCGAGGAGATTGGCTGCGACGGCCGCACCTACGCCGCCTATCCCGGGTCGCCCGAAGGGAAGCGCTTTGGTGAAAATGGTCCGCGGCATGCTCTCCTCGTCACCGTGGCGCCGGGTCGGGCCACGGTCGAGAGGCTCGTCGTCAACAGCCGTTCGCTGGAAGAGCTCAGTCTCGATGTCTCGGCTTTCGCCGACGAAGCTGCGCTCGTCTCCGCCATTGGCCGTTTCGCCGGCGACAAGCTGGTGCGACTGACCCTGACCGGCATCGTCGAAACCCCGTTGGCACTGGAGCGCCTGCGGGCGGCCTGCGCCGCCGCCTTCTTCCACCTCGAACTGATCGATCAGACCCGCCTCTTTGTCGATGACCTCGTCCGGCGTTTTGCCGGCGAAGAGAGCGTGCGCGGCCTTTTCCTGCAGCGCTTTCAGGAGAGGATGGCGACGGCGACGGCCGAAGAAGAACCGGTTTTGGAGCAGGCGTTACGCGAAGTCCTGGTCCGTTTTGCGGCCCCGGTCGGACGCGGGAGGACCCCATGATTCTGCGTGGTGTCGAGTTACGTCATTTCGGACGATTTGGCGATTTCAATGTCGAGTTTCGCAAAGGGATGAATCTGGTCAGCGGCGCCAATGAGGCTGGCAAGTCAACCCTGATGGAGGCGATTCCAGCCGTCATCTTCGGTCTCAGGCAGAAGGAACGGTTTCGGCCCTGGGGGCGTCAGGGGAGTTGCGAGGCGGCGGTCATCTTCGAGAACGGAGGGCAAACCATCCGCATCGAACGCGACCTCCTCAGTGACCAGGTGACCCTGACCGAGTCCGACGACCTGCACCAGATCATCCATAGTTTCGCGGGCAAGGTCTCGCCCCTGGGACGTTCGTCGGAGCGGGCCGAGTACTGCGAGCGCCTCTCTCTCCTCTTCGGCCACGCCGATGAAGAACTCTTTCGCGCCTCCCTCTTCTTTGGCCAGGGGAGCCTCGAATTCCCCGGTGAAGGCGGACTTCTTGCCCGCATCAAGGCACTCCTTTCGGGGAGTAGCGAAGTCGATTACGATGCCGTCCTGCAATCGTTGTGCGACGACTATTTCTCCCTGACCCGGATCAATCCCTGGGGCAAGGATAAAACCCGGGAGCGGGAACTCGATGAACTGCGGACGCGTATTGCCAACCTGGAGGGACGCTGGTTCGCCGCTCGTGAGGCGTTGCATGAAGTTGCCACGGTGGAAGGGGAGATCGGCCGTCTCCGGGCGGAGATCGAAGCCGGTCGCAGCGAATATGACAAAGGGGTGCGCTACCTCGACTGGGTCCGGCGTCAGTGGCATCTTGACGAGAAGGAACAAGGGCTGAAGCGGGATTTTAACCGGGTGCAAAAGAGTTCGGGGCAGGTTGAGAGTTTGGTGGCAGAACGACAGGGTCTGTTGCAGGATCTGGCCAAGACCGGCCTGCCTCGCGAACTCCCCGATGATCTCCCCCTCCTTCTCGCCGATGCCGAGCAGTTACGCCGCCGTTTGATTGGGCTGCAGGGAGAGACGACGGCCCAGCGGCAGCTGTTGCACCGTCTCGGGGTAGTGCCTTGGCGCCTGACAGCCGGTCTCTCCCTGGTCTGTCTCGGTGGGAGCGCGCTGTTGGGATGGCTAAGTCCGCGCTTTGCCACGCCATTAGTCCTGGCCGGAGGCATCTGTATTTTGATCCTCTGGGCGGCCACCCTCTGGCAGGCCTTGCGCCTCCACCGCGAACGGGGGGTCATCGACGAGGGGTTGGCCCAGATCGAACTGCGCCGCGCCGATGCCCAGGGGGAACTGAAAGAGCTTGATCTCCGGTTTCAGCGTCTCGGCATGTCGCCTTCGGCGGTGGAAATTGCCAAGATGCAGAAGAACATGGAACGTCATCGGCAGATTGTCATGCGTCTGGTCGAGGTGGAGGGAGCCCTCAAGGTCCTTGAACAGCCGGACATTCTGGCGACAGAACAGCGCAATCTGACCCGCGAACTGGTCATCGTCAGCGAGCGCCTGGAGCGTGACAAGCCGATGCGTCCCGCGCACCTCACCGCCGAGGATCTCCCCGAAGCCGAAGCGAAACTCGAGGAACTCAATCTGCGGCTGCGTTCACAGGAAGAGCGTCTCATCGAATTGACCCGGCAGGTGGCAACGTTGCAGGGCGGCCTCGCCGATCTGCAAGGGATCGAAGAGGAAGGGGAGCGACTGCGCACCGAGGAGAATCGCCTGAATCAGCGCAAGGACGCTCTGGCTCTTGGCTACGAACTGCTGCGCGAGGCGGTGCAGGCTTTCCGCGGCACCCACCTCGAACGATTTTCCAACGACATCGGCAGCTACCTTGGGCAGGCCACTCAGGGGCGTCACAGGGTTGTCCGCATCGCCGATGATTTTTCCCTGCAACTGGCCGGGAAGGGGGGACGCTGGCATGATCTCGCCGAGTTCAGCCGCGGCACCATCGATGCCGCCTACTTTGCCGTGCGCCTCGCCCTGACCCGGCAGCTGGCGCAGGGGCGTGCACTTCCACTCTTCCTCGACGATCCCCTGGTCAACTTCGATCGCATCCGTTTGGCGGAAGGGCTCAAATTGCTGGAACGTCTCAGCTCCGAACATCAGGTCATCTATTTCTCACACAGTGAACTGTTGCAAAAACGCGCTGCCCGCGACCGCTGGCGTGTTGTCAGTCTGGAGGAGCAACGCACGGTCGCAGCCCTGACGAGGCTGCCGGAAAGGAGCGACGATGGTGAACAGCTGCATCTTTTGTAAGATCGTAGCCGGCGAAATCCCCGCAAAGATCGCCTATCAGGATGATCTCCTAATCGCCTTTCACGATGTCCATCCCCAGGCGCCGCATCATCTTCTCCTTGTCCCGCGCAAACATATCGCCACGACCCTCGATCTCGATGCCAGCGACGCTCCGATGCTGGCGCGGGTTTTCAGCGCCGCGGCGCAACTCAGTCGCGAGCTCGGTTTTGCCGAGGAGGGTTTTCGCCTGGTCAACAATTGCAACCGTCGCGGTGGCCAGGTCGTCTGGCATCTGCACTTTCACCTCCTTGGCGGCCGTGACATGACTTGGCCCCCCGGTTAAGAAGGGGCTTGTCCGGTGTTTTTTTCTCCCCTATGATACGAAACTCGTCGTAATGTCCCGCAGACATGAAACGTGACCCAACGGAGCCGTGGTTTGAGCAGCGAAGACGAACGCAAACAACAACGACTGATCTCCGAAATCATGGAGCTCCTTGTCACCCATTATGGCGGGGGGCTGAGTGAGCAGGAGCTCGATCAGGGGATCGAATCCTTGCAGGCGGCCCTGGAAATGGCCCGCGTCTCGCACCTGGGGCAGTTGCGCAAATCGGGAGAGCCCTATTTCATTCACCCCCTGCGTGTGGCTCATCTCGCTGCCCGGCACTGGATGGACTTCTCCTCGGTCATCGCCGCCATTCTCCATGACGTTGTCGAGGATACTCCGGTGACGTTGGTCGAGGTCGAGGCGCGATTCGGTCACGATGTCGCACAACTCGTCAACGGCCTGACCAAAGTCACCGGCGAAACCCTGAACCGAGAAGTCCTCAAGGCCGAAACTTACCGCAAACAGCTTCTCGCTGCGGTCAACGATGTGCGAGTTCTCTGCCTTAAATTCTGGGACCGCATGGACAATCTCGAAACCATCAGCGCCCTCAATCCGGCGAAGCAGTCTCTCATCGCCGAAGAAACCCGAGCCGTCTACGTCCCCCTCGCCCGCCATCTCGGCATGGGCAACGCAGCCTCGCAGCTCGATGCCCTCTCCCTCGGAGTTCTCTATCCCCGCCGCCGCCGCCGCTATGAAACCGCCCTGCGCGCGCTGCAAAAGGAGACGGAAACACCCCTGCGCAAGATCCGTTCGGAGATCAACAACGCCTTTGAACATCAACGCGTCCCCGTTCTGATCAAGGATCGCTGGCGCACCTTCTCCGTGGCAGCGGCGCAGTCGATGCAGCGCGGTCTGGCTTCCCTCTATACCCTGGAAATCCAGGTCGACCGGACCATGGATGCCTACCTCGGTCTCGGTCTCTTGCATGGTCTCTTTGCCCCCATCCCCGGGAAACTGAGGGATCACCTCAACGTCGCCTCCAAGTTCGGATACCAGGCGCTGAAGACCTCGATCCAGGCGGGCGAGTACCGTATCCGGGTGGAAATTACCACGCGCAAGCTGGCCCGTTTCAACGATGCCGGTGTCCTCGCTCCCGGCTTCGAGTTTCGCAAGACCAATTTTCAGGCCCTCATGCGCTCCCTCCTCGAGGGAGAGTCGGCTTTCGATGCCGAAAGCCTGCGTCTCGCCTCAGCCTCCATCCAGGTCTATACCCCGCGGGGGCAGATGCGCACCCTTCCCGAAGGGAGCAGTGCCCTCGACTTCGCCTTCGACATCCATGAAGAACTTGGCCTGCGCGCCCTGCGAGCCCGCATCAACGGCCACACCCGCCTGCTCAAGGCCCGGCTCATGGACGGCGATCAGGTCGCCATCGAGGCGGTCGAGGCCGGCGCTCCTCCCACAGCCTTGCCGAAGTGGCTCGAATGGGCGGTGACCCCCAAGGCCCGCAATGCCATCCGCCGTTATCTGCGCAGCCGGGTCAAGGAGGGGGCATGACTCGCAGTCGGTCCAGCACTTTCGGGGTAATCCTGCTCCTTGCAGTTCTCCTCGGTAACCCCGGCCGTGCCGTTGCTGCTGACGAAGCGCATATCTTCATCTACCATCGCTTTGGCGAACCGCGGTATCCCTCGACCAATGTCTCCCTCTCGGTATTTGCAGATCAATTACAGGTTCTTAAGGCCGCAGGCGCCAACGTTGTCACCCTCGGCACCCTTCTCGGTCATCTGCGCGCAGGAACACCGCTCCCCGAGCGCTGCGTCGTCATAACCGTCGATGATGCTTTCACTAGCTTTGGCGCTGGCGGCCTGCCACTGCTGCGCCGCTTCGGTTATCCCGTCACCCTCTTCATCAACAGCGACAGTATCGGTAGCGCCGGCTATCTGACCTGGGATGAGATAAGGCGGCTCGCCAGGGCAGGCGTCGAGATCGGCAACCAGTCGGCCAGCCATGACTACCTCCTCGATCGCCGCCGCGGCGAGTCGCCGGCGCAATGGCGCGAGCGGGTTCGCTGCGATCTGTTGCGCGCACAGGAAACGTTGAGCCGCGAGCTCGGAGTTACGCCGACTCTATTCGCCTATCCTTATGGGGAGTACGATCCGGAACTGGTTGAAATTGTCAGGGAGATCGGCTTTGTCGGGGCGGTGATGCAGAATTCAGGGGTGGTTGACCGCAGCAGCGACCGCTTCCTGCTGCCACGATTCCCCATGGGTGGCCCCTATGCGACGATGGCGGGATTTCGGGAAAAACTGGCGCTGCGACCTCTGCCGGTGACCGTTCTTGCCCCATCCACACCGGTGCGGCTTGAAGAGTCCAGTCCCGAGTTGATTATCGTGATTGCCGAGGGCGACGCCGACTTGTCGCGCCTGCAGTGCTTTGTCGATGGACAACCGACTTGCCTGGTCACCCGCCATCCGACGCGGGCCGGGACCTATTTCGTTCGCGCACGGGAGGCGATATCGGGGCGGCGCAATAAATATGTTTTGACTGCGCCGGGACGGCGCAAGGGGGAGTGGTTCTGGTTCAGTCAGCTCTGGATTCGACCAAATCGGCCATAATCGGAAACTGGCGTGCCGCTGGAGGCGGGGGCGGGGGGCGCAAGGAGGCCGTCGTCAGGAGAGAAAGCCGATTGCTGCGGATCATGGTCCTGATATCCTGAACGTAGGCCTCGCCGCGCTCCGAATAGAGGGAGAGGGTTTCGGTCAGATCGATAGTCGTGACCTGGTCGCCGAGAGCCCGGTGCAGGGCGCGGCGACGGCGTAACAGTTGATAGGCGTCGTGGGTGTTCAGGGTCTGCATGTAGAAGCGCACGGAGTCGAGGAGGGTGGCAAAACGGCGAATCTCGTGATAGCGTCCCTCACGGCGGGCATTGGGGACCATGCCGGTCCCGCTTTTAAAGGTGTACACGCCAAAGAGGTTATTGCCGGTCAGAGCGTAGCGCGAAGTGCCATAACCTGATTCCGTTGCTGCCTGGGCCAGGACCATGGCCGGGGGGATGATGTCGACCCGCTCGAGCAGCATGCGCCGGCCCCGGCTGTCGAGTTGCGGATCGCGTTCGATGCCGTATTCGTCGGCGATGCGTACGAGAAAATCGCGATCAATGTCCGTCGGTTTTCCGCCATTGTCGAGGCGTTCGAAAAGATCGAGAAGACGCTCACGCTGATCGGCAATCTCTTCGTTGGCAATGAGAACCATCGGTAGCAGCGAGAGGAAGAAAATGCGTTTCTTTTCGGAAATTTCGTCAATCTGCTTGAAGTCGCTGGGAAAGCGGGCAAAAATCAGGGGGGGGACACCGTTATGCAGAGTATCCCAATCGTAATTCTGGGCCGAGAAGAGCCGTTTGATTTCCAGATGGTTGCTTGGAGTGACAACAGTGGGATGATGTTGTGCCGGGGCGGGGGACGAGGGCGGCGCCGGCTCACGACTACACCCCAAGGGCAACAAACCAAAGAGCAGCAGCACCCCGGCCAGCAGGCGGGTGTCGAATTTCGGTTTGCCGGTGGTCGGCGTGGTGTTTTTCAATCTGGCGATGGTCTCGTACCCCCTGATTTTTTCGCCGCATGTATACCATGCCAGCCTGTCCTCTGGCAACTATGACGCCATGCCCGGAATAGTCCAGGTTCTGGCTCGTTACTCTCATTTCCTGGAGGTAGCAGTGGAGACGATCAAGACTGCCAGTTTTGAATACCTGATCGATCTGGCCCACCCTCTCCCGGAGGGTGGCTACGAATTTGACCTCGATGGCACCATCTATCACATCGCAGACGTCCTGGAAATTTCAAACATCGCCAGAAAGCATGGATATATTGTAATCTATTAGCTAACGAGGAGGCTTACAACATGACTACGCAAAGAGATGTCTGTTTCACCATCGAGGCGGCCTTGGAGATGGCGGTGCAAATGGAGCACGAGGGCTTCCGTCACTATCTTTTGGCCTTGCGTGTGGTCAAGAATAAGGCGGCGCAGGAGATTCTCCGCGATGCCGCCCTCGACGAGTTGCAGCACAAGCTGCAACTGGAGCGTGCCCTGGTCTTGGGCCGCATTGACGGCGAGGGGCTGGATAAGCCGGTGCCGACGATGAACCTTGATTACGTCTTACAGAAGAAGGAGTTGCGCCCCGACTCCGATAATCGCGAGGCGTTGGCCTACGCCATTCATCTGGAAAAGGGTGCCCTCGACTTCTACCGGCGCATGGCTGCCGGCTGTGCCGGCGCGCCGATGGCGACCCTCTTCGAGCAGATCGCCAACGACGAGACCCGCCACCTGCAGCAGCTGGAAGATCTTTACGAGGAGCATTTCCTCACCGAGAATTGATTTCCCTGCAGTTTTTTGCAGGGTCAACTAAGTCACAGCACCCAGCGGATTTTTATTCACTGGGCGCTGGCGCTTTCCTATTTGTCCCGCTTATGCGACGGTGGCCCGCTCCATCCCTTTGCCGGCCGGTCATCCCGGTAAGGTGGACGGGACTGGTAGTAGGGGCGATTCGACCACCATGGGTCGTAATAAAGGTAGGGACTGTAGTAGTAGGGGTAAGAGTAGTAAAAATGGCCCTGCAGCGGCGCACTATATGCCCCGGGCGGATGCTGCCACAGGTAAATCTCGCCGATGGTGAAGAGGGGGTAGGTGTAGGGGACTCCGCTCACCTCGCGACTTTCCTGCCCCGCCACCGTTCCGGTCAGAGTGATGAAACGTCCGGGTTTGTACAGTTCGGGGTCGAGAAAGCGTTCGCCGCGGGCGAGAAAACGCCCGCTTATTTCATCGGCCCGGCGCGGCTCACCCCAGCTGTCGAGGGTGTAACGCATGATTTCCAGGGTTGTCCCCTCGATATTTGTCTCAACCGCGATGATGAGACCGCCCAATTCCAAGGTCTGACCCAGGTGGGCGGCGGGAGCAGCCTTGACGGCGGCGAAGGTGACGCCTTGGGCGACACTGTCGAGGGCTTCGTACGACAGAACGTGGGCGCAGCCGCTCAACCCCGCAACCAACGCCAGTGCTAGAACAACGAGTCGTGTCATGGCCACCTCCCTGGTTCAAAGTCCTGCTACTGCAAGAATATCCCCCTGATCCCGGCGGCGTCAAACCACAGAACCTGCACCGCGCCCCTTGACATCCCCGCCCGCATTGATTAACTTCCCGGCTGACATTTCCCTACGCAAAGGAGCTGCATCCATGTCCGTCGAAAAAGGCACCATCTCCATTCACACCGAAAATATTTTCCCCATCATCAAAAAGTGGCTCTACAGCGAAAAGGAGATCTTCCTGCGCGAACTCGTCGCCAACGGCGTCGACGCCATCAGCAAACTGCAGCATATCAACCTGGTCGAAGGGCTGGGCCTGGCCGAGGAGTTTTCCGTCGAGATCCGCCTCGACAAGGAGGCCGGGACTGTCTCCATCAGGGATAATGGTCTCGGCATGACCGCCGACGAGATTCGCAAGTACATCAACCAGATCGCTTTCTCCTCGGCCGAGGAGTTCATCCACAAGTTCGAGGAACTCAAGGACAAGAACCAGCTCATCGGCCACTTCGGCCTCGGTTTCTACTCCGCCTTCATGGTCGCCGGCAAGGTTGAAATCAACTCCCTCTCCTACCAGCCTGGGGCCAAGGGGGCGCACTGGAGCTGCGACGGCACCACCAGCTATGAGCTCGAAGAGATCGAACTCCCCAGTCGCGGCACCGAGATCATCCTCCATCTGGAGAAGGACGAGCAGGAGTTTTTGAGCGAAGCGCGGCTGCGCGAACTAATCAAGCGTTACTGCAATTTTTTGCCAGTCGCCATCCGGATCGGCGAGGAAATCGTCAATGACCGCAACCCCCTGTGGACGAAGACCGCCAGTGAGGTCAGCGACGATGAATACAAGGAGTTCTACGGCAAGCTCTACCCTTATGTCGCCGAGCCCCTTTTCTGGATCCACCTCAATGTCGACTATCCCTTCAACCTCAAGGGGATTCTCTATTTTCCCAAGCTGACTACCGAGTTCGATGTCAGCCGCAGCCACATCAAGCTCTTCTGCAACCAGGTTTTTGTGTCCGACAACTGCCCCGAACTCATCCCCGAATTTCTTCTGCCGCTGCAGGGGTGCCTCGACGCCCCCGACCTTCCCCTGAACGTCTCGCGCAGCTACCTGCAGAACGAACCGCAGGTGCGCAAGATCCGTGAGGTCATCGCCGGCCGGGTGGCGGCGAAGATCGCCGAACTGGGCAAGAAAGAACGTGAAGATTTCGGTCGTATCTGGGCGGATATCCACACCTTTGTCAAATACGGCATGATGCGCGATGATAAGTTCTTCGACAAGGTCAAGGACCACGTCATCTACCGCACCAGCGATGCAAGCGGCTACACCACCCTGCCGGAATATCTTGAACGCGCCGCTGCCGGCCACGCCGATCAGGTCTACTACGCCAGTGACGAGACGGCACAGGCGCCGTACCTGAAGCTGCTGCGCAACCAGGGGGTTGAGGTTGTCTTCCTCGACGCACTCATCGACAGCCACTTCATCCAGTTCCTCGAAATGAAGGAGAGCAAGGTCAAGTTTCAACGTGTCGACGCCGATGTCAGCAGTGCCCTCATTGCCGCGGACAAGAGTGCCGAACTGGTGGAGGGGAGCGACGGCCGCACCCTCGAGGAGAAGATTCGCAGCACTTTCGAGGCGTGCCTCGGGATCAAGGGGTTAACGGTGCGGGTGGAGAGCCTCAAAGACGCCTCCCTGCCGGGGATGGTCCTCCTTTCCGAACAGATGCGCCGCTTCAAGGAGATGACGCGGATGATCGGCAACAAGGAGGGGGGGGAGCTCTTCGGCGAACACACCCTGCTGGTCAACAGCTCAAGTCCGGTGGTGCGCAGCCTGGAGCGCCTGGCAGAAGGGGGAGAAAGCGAGAAGGCCGAGCTGATGGCGCGGCAAGTATATGATCTGGCCATGCTTTCCCATCAGGATTTTGACAAGGAACGTATGGAACAGTTCCTCGAACGGAGCAACAAGTTGCTGGAGATGCTGTGCGACAATAAATAGCGGTTGGAGCCGCCGGTATAGGGGAGGAGGCCGGCAGTTGGCCTGCCGATTTTACTCCGGAAATGATGATTTTTCTTGCCGACGGCGCGGAAGTGAGGCTATATCTCATGCTCGCTGCCAACGATATGATATTCTCGGCGGGAAAGAGTGCGGAGCCGTGGTGGAGCCTGTTGAGATCTTCGATATTGTCGACGCCGAAGACCGGGTCATCGGCCAGGCCCCGCGGTCACGCTGTCACGGGGATCCATCCCTGATCCACCGCGTTGCCCATGTCCTTGTATTCGATGATGAAGGCCGGCTTCTCCTGCAAAAACGCTCGGCGACGAAAGATGTGCAACCAGGGAAGTGGGACACCAGCGTTGGCGGGCATCTTGCCCCGGGGGAAGACTACCTGAGTGCCGCCGTGCGCGAAATGCGCGAAGAACTCGGGGTCGACCCCCCCCTGACATTTCTCTACCGCTTCCCGCTGCGCAACGATGTCGAATCGGAAAATGTCGCCACCTATCTGGCGAGGCATTCGGGGCCATTTACTTTCTGCCTGCGCGAAATCGCCGCGGTTCGCTTCTGGACCGCGGAGGAGATTGCCGTCGAACTCGGCAGCGGCATTTTAACCAGTAATTTTGAGGAAGAGTGGAGCTATTGGCAGGCGTGGAGACGGCGTTCTCTTGTCCCTTCCCGCACCTCGGCCGCACACTGTGCCGACAGCTCTTTACCGAATCCGATCAAGTGCATTACTGCCGACAGGGAAGTAGATTGACCCACACTTTATTATCGTGCCTATAATCTCGGCAGTAAAATTTTAGGTCGCCCTTTTTTTCGGCAATCAATGATGATCGTTTCCCTGGCGCGTGCTCGATTCAGACAGAATAGTCGTTCACATTCGTATACTTGGCAGTTTGCAGCGATCCTCGTTTTTTTAGGCAAGATATTTGCTCTTGAGCAGAACAGATTACACACTGAACCGCCAAATTTCAGGCAAGTCATAGACCAAGCCCGTTTGCGCATGAGAGGAAGAGGCGATGAGAAAAGTTGAAGCGATCATCAAACCGTTCAAACTTGACGAGGTCAAGGAAGCGCTGAACGAAATCGGCATCCAGGGGATCACCGTCAGCGAAGTCAAGGGTTTCGGTCGCCAGAAAGGCCACACCGAGCTCTACCGTGGCGCCGAGTATGTCGTCGATTTCATTCCCAAGATCAAGATGGAGATCATCGTCAGCGATGACATGGTCGCCAAAGTTGTCGATACCATCGCCGAAGCGGCCAAGACCGGACGCATCGGTGACGGCAAGATCTTTGTTACCACCGTCGACGAAGTCGTGCGTATCCGCACCGGCGAGCGCGGCGACGACGCCCTGTAGCCCGAGCTTTATCCCTTCAATCCAGTATTTTCGATGAACACCACACCAAAAAGGAGATGGAGATGACCCCGAAAGAAGTTGTTGCGTTTGCCAAGGAAAACAATTGTCAGATGGTCGACTACAAGTTTCTCGACTTCGTCGGCATCTGGCAGCACTTCACCCAGCCGATGAGCGAGTTCAGCGAAGACACCTTCGAAGAGGGCGTCGGTTTCGACGGCTCCTCGATCCGTGGCTGGCAGCCGATTCACAACAGCGACATGCTCATCATGCCCGATCCGAAGACGGCCAAGGTCGATCCCTTCCCGGAAGTGGCGACCCTGAGCATCATCTGCAACATCATCGACCCCTTCACCCGTGAAGGCTACAGCCGCGACCCGCGCTACGTTGCGCGCAAAGCCGAAGCTTACCTGAAGTCGACCGGTCTTGCCGACACCGCTTATTTCGGCCCCGAGCCGGAATTCTTCATCTTTGACGACGTCCGTTTCTCCTCCGGCATGAACCAGTCCTTCTACCATGTCGACTCCATCGAGGGGTGCTGGAACAGCGGCCGCGAGGAGTTCCCCAACCTCGGCTACAAACCGGCCAACAAGGGCGGCTATTTCCCCGTCGCCCCGACCGACTCCCTCATCGACCTGCGCAACGAAATGGTGCAGATGCTGCAGAGCGTCGGCATCCGCGTCGAGGCCTCGCATCATGAAGTCGCCACCGGCGGCCAGTGCGAAATCGACATGCGCTTCGACTCCCTGGTGCAGATGGCCGACACCCTGCAGTGGTTCAAATACATCGTCCGCAACGTCGCTTTCCGCAACGGCAAGACCGTGACCTTCATGCCGAAACCCCTTTTCGGCGACAACGGTTCGGGGATGCACTGTCATCAGTCCCTGTGGAAAGACGGCAAGAACCTCTTCGCCGGCGACGGTTACGGCGGCCTCTCCAAGATGGCCCTCTACTATATCGGCGGTATCATCAAGCACGCCAAGGCCCTTTGCGCCTTCACCAACCCCGGCACCAACTCCTACAAACGCCTCGTCCCCGGCTACGAAGCCCCGGTCAATTTGGCCTACTCGAATCGCAACCGCTCGGCCTCGATTCGCATTCCGGCTGCCAGCAACCCGAAAGCCAAACGCATCGAGTACCGCACTCCCGACCCGTCCTGCAACGGTTACCTTGCCTTTGCCGCCATGCTCATGGCCGGTCTCGACGGGATCGAGAACAAGATCGATCCGGGGGATCCCCTCGACAAGGACATCTACGGCCTCTCCCCCGAGGAGCTCAAAGACATCCCGGCGGTGGCTTCCTCCCTGGAAGACGCTCTCAAGAATCTTGAGCAGGACCATGCTTTCCTTCTCAAGGGCGATGTCTTCACCGAGGATCTCATCGAGAAGTGGATCGAGTACAAGATGGAAGCCGAGGTCAATCCGGTGCGCATGCGTCCGGTCCCCCTCGAATTCTCCCTCTATTTCGACTGCTGATCGACGGCCACCTTCGAAACACACACAAAAGCCCCCGGATTGCTCCGGGGGCTTTTGTGTGTGTTCGAGGTTGGTTGACAGCTGCGATTACCGCGCGTGTTTGTCGATATACGCCTTGATTTGCGCGGTGTCGGCATCAAGAATTTCGCAGCGTCGCGGACGCTGGTCGATACCGGCAAGGGAAGGGGGGAGGGGAGGCGCTTCGCCCGCCGCCTGCTCCACGGCTTCGCCGAATTTGGCCGGGTGGGCGGTGGCAAGACAGATGACCGGGACCGCTTTGTCGCCCAGAGTCAAGGCTGCGCGGACACCGACAGCGGTGTGCGGGTCGAGGAGATAGCCGCAAGCGGCTTTGAAGTCGCGGATGGTGGCGAGGGTCTCGGCGGTATCGACGGAGAGGGCAAGGAAATCGTTTGCAACCTGCTGACGTTCGCTGCTACTGAAGGCGAGGCGGCCGTCACGGGCAAAGTCCGCCATGGCCTGACACACTCGCGCGGCATCGCCGTTATAGAGATAGAAGAGGTAGCGTTCGAAATTGCTGGCGATCTGGATGTCCATGGAGGGAGATGGGGTTTCGACGACCGTGGCGAGGGAATAGTCGCCATCGCGGACAAAGCGGGCAAGGATGTTGTTGGCGTTGGTGGCGAGAATCAGCTGTCGGATCGGCAAACCCATGCGTTTGGCCAGATAACCGGCAAAGATGTCGCCAAAATTGCCGGTTGGGACGGAGAAAGCCACTTCTCCCCCTGCGTTTTCCTTGCTGATGCGGCCCCAGGCATAAAAATAGTAGACAACCTGGGCTAGAACTCGGGCCCAGTTGATCGAGTTAATCGCGCCGAGGGCATGGTGTGACTTGAAGTCGAGGTCGCCGAAGATCTCCTTGACGATGCGCTGGCCGTCGTCAAAGGTGCCACGAATGGCGATATTGAAGACGTTGGCATCGGTCACCGTAGTCATCTGCAGTTCTTGAATCGGCGAAACCCGGCCGTGGGGATGGAGGATGAAAATGTTGATGTTGTCTTTGCCGCGAACCCCGGCGATGGCTGCGCTGCCGGTATCGCCGGAGGTGGCTCCGACGATATTCATCGTTTCACCGCGTTCGGCCAAAAGATAGGCAAAGAGATTGCCGAGGAACTGTAAAGCAACATCCTTGAAGGCCAAGGTTGGGCCGTGGAAGAGTTCGAGAATATAAACCCCATCCTGACGCGCGACCGGAGTGATGTCGGGATGGTCAAAGCTGGCGTAGGCGCGGTCGAGAAGGTCGCGCAGGTCGGCTGCCGGGATGTCGTCGGCAAAGCGGCTGATGATGCGGAAGGCCAGTTCGGGGTAATGGAGCGACGACAGGTCGGCCAGTTCAGCGGCATCGAGAGTCGGGATCGTTTCCGGCAGAAGGAGGCCGCCATCATCGGCCAGACCCATCATGACCGCTTGCTTGAAGGAAAGACCGCGAACACCGCCGCGAGTACTCTGATAGCGCATGGTTCTTGACTCCTTGGAGTTTGCCTTGAATATCAGGGAAGGCATATTAGCAGCAATGTCGGGGGATGGGAAGAGGGTGAAAACAACCTCTGGCGCCGCAAACAGCCCGACACGTAACGTCGGATAAGATATATTATGTAAACTTATATTATCAGTTCGCGGTGGGTCGAGTAGTCAGGCGATATGCGCAAGTTCGAGGCGACTCCCCCAACGTTCAAGGAGTGTCTGGCGCAAGGCCGGGAATTTTTCGTGCTGCAAAAAATCCGGATCGGCAGCGAGGCGAAAGGCATCCTCTCGCGCCTCTTCCAGGATCCGCCCATCACGCAGAAGATTCGCCACCCGGAACTCGGCCAGTCCGGACTGTTTGGTGCCGAGAAATTCACCAGGACCGCGGATTTCCAAGTCAGCCTCAGCGATGCGGAAACCGTCTGTTGTCCCTTCCATAACGGCAAGACGCTTCTGGGCATCCTCGCTACATGTGAAGGAGCGCATTAGGAAGCAGTGACTCGGATGTTCGCCCCGCCCGACCCGGCCGCGCATCTGGTGGAGTTGCGACAGTCCGAAACGTTCGGCGTGTTCGATAACAATAACCGTGGCGTTGGGCACATCGACCCCGACTTCAACAACGGTGGTGGCAACGAGAATATCGAGGGCATGAGCCTTGAAGCTGGCCATGACCAGCTCTTTTTCTTCAGGATGCAACCGCCCGTGCAGCAAGCCGACCCGGAGGTCAGGAAAAATCTCCTCTTTCAGCGCCCGGGCTCCAGCGGTGGCATCGGCCAGTTCGGACTTGTCCGATTCTTCGACCAACGGATAAATGACATAGGCTTGACGCCCGCTGGCCACCTCGCGGCGGATAAAATCATAGACCCGGTTGCGACTATTTTCCGCCACAACCCGGGTCTTGATCGGCATGCGCCCTGGGGGTAACTCGTCGATAACCGACAGTGCCAGATCGCCGTAAACGGTCATGGCCAGCGTGCGCGGGATCGGCGTTGCCGTCATGACCAGCATGTGGGGATGCTCCCCCTTTTTCCGCAAAACCCCACGCTGCCTGACGCCGAAGCGGTGTTGCTCATCGATGATGCCGAGGCCGAGACGCCGAAATTCCACATCCTCCTGCAAAATGGCGTGGGTCCCGACCACCATTTGCGCCTCGCCGCTGCGGAGTCTTTGGAGGATATCGCGTCTTTCTCGCTGGCTCAATGTGCCGGTCAGGTAGACGACCGTCAGGCCAAGGGCCTCCATCCAGCGATGAAACTGGAGGTAATGTTGTTCGGCAAGGATTTCCGTCGGGGCGACAACGGCGACCTGGGTATCGTTCTCAATGGCAACGAGAGCGGCCATGAGGGCGACGATGGTTTTGCCGCTGCCGACATCGCCCTGGATCAGACGGTGCATTGGCTGGGACGACATCAGGTCATTCTTGATTTCACCGAGAACCCGACGCTGAGCGGCGGTGAGACGGAACGGCAGCAGGTGGGCCAGGGGTTTGGTGAAGCGATGGGTGACGGTGAATTCTAACCCCTGTTCCATGACGATCCCGCTACGCCGCAAGGCCAGTCCTAGTTCAAGAAAAAAAAACTCGTCATAAACGAGACTGCGGCGGGCGAGAGCCAGGGCGGCCTCGACCCCCGCCCAGTTCGGTCCGGGATCAGGCAGATGCAGTTGACGCAGGGCTTGGTGCAGGGGGAGCAAACCGCGCTGTCGGGAAAACTCTGCCGGGATGTTTGAGTGGCACAGGTCGGCATAGCTGTCAACCAGGGTCGCCCAGATCTTGCGCATCATTTTTTGATGCACCCCTTCGGTGAGGGGGTAAATCGGGACGATGGGGTTTTGCGCCAGGAGGGCATCGTCCCCTCCGGCCCCGCCGAGAAATTCAATATCGGGGTGGTGGATTTCGCGAATGGCCCCGAAGCGTTTGACCTCCCCGGAGACAGCCAGAGTGCGTCCGATCGGAAAACGGCGCAGCATCCACTCCTTACGATAATGAAACCATTTGAGGACGATTTTGCCGCTGCCGTCGCCGACAATCACCTCAAAGAGCCGCCGGCGCGAACGGGGCGAGGCGACTTCGCCGGCCGCCAGGATGGTGGCGTGAAAGATCTCCCGGCAACCATCCCTGAGCTGGGCAATCTTGCGGATTTCGCGACGGTCTTCGTAGCGGAGAGGGAGGGTGTAGAGAGCATCCTCAATGGTGATGATGCCGACTTTGGCGAGTCTTTTTTCGAGGGCCGGACCGACCCCTCTGACTTGATTCAGTGAGGCGAGAAGGCGCCGGCGGTGCGGGGAGATGGCGGAAGGTGCGAGGGGCATCGTAGTCCCCAAACCGTCAGCCGGGGGAAATTGCGTTGAGGTCGCGGAGGATGTCGTTGACATCGAGACCGTGGGCGATGGCTCCCTGCTCGATGGTCTCATTCATGGCGCCCATGCAACCGATGCAACCGAGGTGATATCTGCCAAGCACCCGGGCGACTTCAGGACTGGTTTGCAGGGCTTGATGAAATGTCATGTCTTTGGTGAATTTTGCCGGCATGTGCCCCCCTACTCGTACTTGATGCAGATTATCTCATAGATCTTCAGCCCCGATGGAACCTTGATCCGGACCTCATCGTCGAGGCGGTGGCCGATCAAAGCCTTGCCCACAGGAGAGGAGATGGAAATTTTACCGTCTTTGATGTCGGCCTCGTCTTCCCCGACAATCTGGTAGGTTACATCGGTGCCGGTATCGACATCGACCAGAGTGACCGTGGCCCCAAAGACGACCTTGTCGGCATCGAGATCGGCCGGGTTGATGACCTGGGCGCGAGCAATCTTGTCATTCAGTTCCTTGATACGCCCCTCGATGAAACCTTGACGGTTTTTGGCGGCGTCATATTCGGCATTCTCGGAGAGATCGCCATGCCCGCGTGCCTCGGCAATATCGAGGACAACCTTGGGTCGTTCGACCCGGATAAGGCGTTTAAGTTCTTCCTGAAGGCGCTGATACCCTTCACGGGTCATGGGGATGGTTTGTGACATTATAAAAACTACCTCTTCGCATCGAAAATCAGCGGGCGGGGTTAAGACCCGCCCGCTGTGTTGATATTAAAAAATGTCTGCGACTTTCGGGATAATAACCCCGGTGAAGTCCGAGGTCAAGAATTTCACGCACCGCCGGAAGAATTTTGCTTGTCGCCACCAAGATAGTCCTGCAAGGGCTTGACCCGGAGTTCATGATTCTTCAGGTCGGCGATGGCATCGACGACGGCGACCGCCCCGGCGACAGTGGTGTAGTAGGCGATGCTGTTCATCAACGTCTCCCGACGAATTGAGTAGGAGTCAGCCACCGCCTGGGCTCCCTGGGTGGTGTTGATAACCAGTTGCACTTCGCCTTTCTTGATGGCGTCGACGATGTGCGGCTGCCCTTCCAGAACCTTGTTGATACGGCGGACCTGCAAACCCTGCGCCTGCAGATAGCTGGCGGTGCCGCCGGTGGCGATGAGCCCGAAGCCGTTGGCCACCAGTTTGCGGGCGGCAGCGACAAGGTGTTGTTTGTCGGCATCGCGCACGCTGATGAAAGCGTTACCTTTCAATGGCAGCTTGACGTTGGCGCCGAGCTGGCTCTTGGCAAAGGCCTCGGCGAAGGTATCGGCGATCCCCATGACCTCGCCCGTCGATTTCATCTCCGGGCCGAGGAGGGTATCGACGCCGGGGAACTTGACAAAGGGGAAGACCGCCTCCTTGACCGAATAGTAGGACGGCACGATATCACCGTGCACGCCGAGATCTTTCAGGCTTTTGCCGGCCATGACCCGGGCGGCAATCTTGGCCAGGGGACGACCGGTCGCCTTGGAAACGAAGGGGGCCGTGCGCGAAGCCCGTGGATTGACCTCAAGCACGAAGATGATGCCGTCCTTGATGGCGTACTGCACATTCATCAGCCCCTTGACCCCCAGTTCCAGCGCCATGACTTCGGTCTGGCGACGAACTTCGGCGATCAACGCTGGCGAAAGGGAATAGGGCGGCAAGGAACAGGCCGAATCGCCGGAATGGATGCCGGCTTCCTCGATATGCTCCATGATCCCGCCGATGACGACCTC
>Ga0154505_1026_pt1 | contig 26221 bp, 20 predicted proteins | sample RifGroD2_FD_115984 | JGI IMG/M metagenome (GOLD analysis project Ga0154505, IMG submission 115984) | Desulfuromonadales bacterium GWD2_61_12
AGTTGATGACCGCGCCGAGGCACGAAATGAAGGTGATTCCACACCGGAACAGATATTATGCTGGGATGGCTTAAACTAGCGCCATTCGGGACAGGCACCAAATTGGGGGAGGGGGAATGCCCAGAATCGCGAGGACACTCGCCGATGAGTGTTGCTACCACCTGATCAACCGGGGCAACGGTCGGCAGCAGGTCTTTCATAAGGACGGGGATTATCAGGCCTTTATCGATCTGCTCCTGCAGTGGCGCGGCGACTACGGGATGAAGATTCTGGCATGGTGCCTGATGCCGAATCATTTTCATCTGCTGGTGCAGCCTGCAGCAGCGGCGCAGCTCCATCGCTGGATGCGGCGGCTCATGACGACCCACGTTCGGCGCTATCACAAGCATTACGGCACCAGCGGACATCTCTGGCAGGGGCGCTACAAAGGCTTTCTCGTGCAGAACGACGACCACCTGCTGACGGTGGCGCGGTACGTCGAAGGCAACCCGGTCCGGGCACGACTTGTCGCCACGGCAGCGGAATGGCCGTGGTCGTCGCATCGGGCGAGAAAGGCTGAGACGGAAGATGTGCGTCCCGACGCGTTTCCTTGCCCCTTGCCGGTCGACTGGGGAGCGTTTGTCGACACCCCGCTCGCCGCCGGCGAAATCGAGAAGCTGAGAAACAGTGTCAATCGACAAGCGCCGTTTGGCAACGATGCCTGGCAGGACAAGCTGTGTGTTGCACTAGGGCTGGAGTCGACGGTCAGGCAGCGGGGATGGCAAAAGGGGAGGAAGAGGGAAATAGGTGCCTGACCCCTTATCCCCTTCTGGGACCAATGCAGCTTAGAATCTTATGGTATCTAATGATCTGAATGGAGGTTCAACGTGAAAATTGTTGGCAAACTTTTTTTGGTCGCTTTATTCGTCCTTGTATTGTCAGGAATAAACGAATCATCATACGCAGAAAATGAACTTTCCATTGATGCAACGGCAGACTTAAGCGTTATATTCGTGGATGAAAGGACCATAGATTATAATACGCAACAAAAGTATTCAATTAGTGCTGGTTACGGCGGCACGGTATTGACGCGTGATATTGGATCTAGCGATTGGATAATTAGTAAAACCAAAAAGAACGATATGAGATTCAAGAGAAAGAAATGGAACAATAATTTTTTTGAAATAAATGATAATTTCACTAAGATGTATAATAGTGAAGGTAAAATTGACGACGACAATGTGCAAAATAAAACCCTTGTAGATAATTGCAACATAAACTCACATGTAAATCGTGATAGATTTAGAGTTGCTGTGCAGCAATCTAGATTGACTTACAACAAAAACGACCATAAGCTAAGATTGTTCGTTGGCAGTATGGAAATAACTTCGATTGATGGCTACACTATTGAAAGAATTAGCGACCATGTGGTTAAATTATACAACAATAATAACCCAAGTAAGTATTTTGAAGTAAACAATAAAGATAAAACAGTATGGGAAGTTGAGGCCGGAGCTCAGCGAAAATTGTCATCAAGCATTATTATGTTTGTCGAAATTTCAAGCCCTAAACTTGATAGCAATATTCCCCTCGCCAATAATCCCAGTGACGCCGTGCGCACCACTCCTGCTCTTGTCTCTTCCTCCGCCAGCACAAACCCCGCGGTGAAAAACCGAACAAAATGGCCCATAGATTTCGGGTTAGATCCCAAAGATTTTGCTGGGGTGGGGGCATCTGCGTGGCAGGTCGAACAAAAAAAGCTCTTCCAGGCAGTTCTCGGCGAAAGCCATTTCGACACTTTGCTTGTCCCGGTGCAGGTTAATGGCCATGCGATTGATCATACCGGAAGATCGTTGATGTCATATGCAATTCATAACCGCCTGACGGAATGCGGTGTCTCACTCGCCAATCCGTCCTTGATCGCGAGAGCGCTTGGCGAAAATAACCGGATTTTCGATCGGCAGGAAATTTATGCTCTTGCTCAGCAAATGAAGGCTCGCAGCATTATCATGCCATTGGCCGGGCACTATGGCGCAGGAGTCGTCTCGATCAGTTTTATTCGTTTGATGGCAGACAGCGGGGGGAAATTCAGCGACGAAAGCACATTTTCGCAGACGAAAACCTTCCACGGCCCTCTTTCCGATGAGAAGCCCGAATACGAGGTTTTGCTGATACACCTCGATAGCGCACTGAAAGAGCTCGGCTACAGCATAACGCGCAAGAAGACGGCAGCAAAGAACGATGTCTTAACTCCACCCGTGATACCCGCCTCGCCGCTCGACCTTTTTTCTAAAAGTAATATGTCCATCATGGAAAACGCATACTATCTTCAGCTCCTCGGAGTCTTGCACCCCGGGCAGAATCTGAGGATGGAGGAGTTATTCGAACGTTCGTTAATCGAATCATGGCAATTGGATGCAAAAAATCCGAACCGCTCGCTGTTGATAGCACGGGCATTATTGTACCTGAATAGACGTCCACTGGCGCTGAATGTCCTTACAAAACCAGAGACGCCTGAGGAAAAGGCTTTATACGCTTACATGGATGGGGATTTGTTGACACTGAAAGAGGTGCTTCCTCAGATAAAATCACCAATTAATAAATTGGTCAGTAGCATCGAATATCAGGATCTCCTCTGGAAATATACCAGGCAGCCCTTGAAAAAATCCGACATCGAGCAAATCACGAACGCCAATCCGGAATGGTCCGCGCTGATCATGAGGCGCCTTTTGACCCACTGGGAATGGCAGATACAGCCGAATCTTTACGTCAAATACAATATGGATCAGGTCTTTCCTATCGAAGGTTACACGGCAAAAGGCTTGGCTGAAGGCCAAAATACACTCGTGGCACCTTTGTTGATCCCGGTGAATGTAGAGCTTTCAGCTTACGAGCACTATCGGCGGACACTCACAAGCAAAAAGGAATCACTCTTTTCTGCCCAGGAAGCGACAAAATTAAAAAAAATCGACCTTCTTGAACTGTTGTATGAAACGAGTGAGGCAAATCTGATAAAGGGCGTAACTCTGTCGCTGTTCAATCGTGGGATCGCGGATGAGGCGCTTGAAAAAATAAGAAGTTATGAGCCTGCCTACAAGGATCATCCGTTCCTGACATTCATGAAAGGACGGGCACTTTTGCAGAAAGCCAGAGAAAGTCAAGGAGAGCAGCGAAAGCAGCTGGAAGAGGAGGGGAAGAAATTAGTGTCCAGCAGTTTTTTCTGGCCACAAGGACAAGTTCTTTACCTTGAATTTCAGGATTACGCCAGTGACATGCCAAGGGTAAAATCGTACGAAAAAGATTTTCCTAAGCGATATTACTTTTTGCCAATTTTTCTTCCTCAAAGGCAGAACCTTGAGAATTCTCTGCTGTATACCCATGATAATTTCGCCGTCGTTGTGCGGTTATATAACGACCATAGGCAGCCAATTGGTAACCCAAAGGCCAAAGAATTTTTAAGCCAGCTCAAAAATCGTTTTCACGGTTCACCAAGCCTCTATGAACTGTTGGCAACCGCGAGTGAGAACGATGGAGATCTGAAGGGAGCCGAACAGAATTGCAGAAAAGCCATCGAATCTCTGCCAGAAGACTGGACAGCCTATAAAAACTTAGGGGCGATACAAATAAAACAGGGGGAATTTGAGAAATCGTTGACTACATTTATGAGCTATCCGCCATTTAAAGAAGTTAATTCAACAAATTCAGTCTTTCTCGCGAATAGCGCGTATGAAGCAGCAACATATTTTTATAATCTTGGTTTAACAGAAAAGGCAAAACCATTATTCGACCTTTCGGTAAGTTTTGATTCAGGTTCGGGCACTCAATATTATTCTCAGGCGTATAAAAGTCTAGTGGATAATAGATATGAGGAATCCGCTAAGGCATTTAAGCTTGGATTGAAGCGTTATGAATTAAGTGAGTTTTACGCTGGATATATCAAGACTCTTCATGCCATTGGGCGAAGAGAGGAGGCTTGGGCCGTCTTTGATAGTTTGCCCTCAAACAAAAGACAGCTTGTGGTTTGGGAGGCTGCTATTTCAGGGCTGTATTTGGAGGGAAAAAGCGATGAACAAATTGATGCATGGTTTGCAAAGCAGATAAACAATGAAGACATTGATTTTTATCTTCAACGTCTTGTCGCCAGAAGCAACTACAACTTTAAGATCAGTGAAAAAGAGCCGAAAGAAAAACGAGATTATTTGGATTTATACGTTCGAGTGAGAGATGGTAAAGACATCAAATCGAAACCTATCGATTATTTTTCAATGGGAGGCGTGCTGTCTCCGTTTCTGCCCAACATGGCATTTTATTACAACAGTATTGGAGAAAACGAACTATACGAAAAGAAACTTGCCACGTACTCGAGCATCCCGAGATTTAATGATATGTTGGCGGTTGGTATAATATCTGCATTAAATAATAAACATGAATATGCACTGGATCAATTAGATAAGGCATGGCGCTATATTCCATTCTCATATGCAGGGGAAATTTACCTTCCTCCGATGTATTTATTGGCAGATAGCTGCGAATTGCTTTATGAAAAAACAGGTAATAAAAAATATCTAGATGCGAGCTTGAGTTATGCAAAACTGCATAATGCAAAGGACCCTACGGCATTTTGGCCCTACGGATTTATTGCAAAATATTCTAAAGACGAGAATGAAAGGCTAAGTGCATTAGGTAATCTCATTTATTTTGATAGAAATTACGTTATTGGTAAAAAGTTTTCGGCAAAGGACGTGAAATCTGCAAAGAAGATTTTCAATGAAAGTAATTCATTTAAAGCATTCCTAGATTGATATCCTTCGCCCTTTGGGTACAGAGATAGTTATTACCTGACACTGCCGCCCCTAGCTGATGGGTTCGCTCGTGATTGTAGTGATGCAGGTATGTATCCAGATCCTTCTGCATCTCGTCGACGGCCTCATACCAAACCTTCCGCCCCTGGATACGGAAGTGCTCGTCCAACAGGGTTCGGTGCAGGCGCTCGACAAAACCGTTGCTCTGTGGTCTGCGGACCTTGGTGGTGCGATGCTCGATCCCTTCGAGTTGCAGGAAGAGCTCGTAGGGATGCTTGTCGGGGCGTCCACAAAACTCGCGACCGTTGTCCGACAGAATCGTTGTAATGCAGGCCCCATGCTGGTCAAAGAAGGGGAGCACGTCTTCGTTCAGCACATGCACGGCGGTCAGTGGTAGCTTGCTGGAGTAGAGCCGGCCCCAGGCGTAGCGGGAAAAACAATCGATGACTGATTGCAGGTAGACGCGCCCTACACCCTTGAGATTGCCGACGAAGAAGGTATCGACCGCCACCAGATCGCCGGTATGTTCAGATTCGATGTGGCGCTCGCGCTGAAACGTTCCAGCAGCCTGATCTGGCTGTCGGAGAGCTCCAGACTCTGCTCGCGTACATGACGTCCCAGCCGCAACAAACGTTCGTGACGGGTCATCAGGCCGTGACGGCTCCAGACAGCGCGAACACCCCCGGAGCTGACCTGGATACCCTGCAGGGCTAACTGCTGGGCAACGCGCAACGGGCCATGCGTCGGGAATTGCAGGCTATGATCGAAGCCGCCGCCGGCGCGGAGTTGACTACTCCATCTCAACCCGGTGCGGTCGGGACTGGCGGTGGTGTATTGAGATCGGGCTTGCCCTCCTTCCCGAAGCTTTCCTATTGACAGCAGCGGGCGTCGAGTATTAAATATGGGCACTTTTTAAGCTCACAATTTTCCCCACTATGAGAGGCACAAAAATGACAAAGAAACTGATGGTACTTGCAGCCCTGGCCGGCTTGGTCCTGATTGTCGCCAGCGGCTGCACCCCGGCCGGTGACAAGAAGATCGAACTCAAGGACCTGCGCGACAAAGTCAGTTACAGCATCGGCATGAACATCGGCGCCGACTTCAAGCGCCAGGGGATCGATCTCGATCCCGACCTCATCGCCCAGGCGATCAAGGACGTGATCAAGGGGGCGCCGCTCCTGCTGACCGAAGCGCAGGTCAAGGAAGCGATCACCGCCTACCAGAAAGAACTGGAAGTGAAGATGGAGGCCAAGGCCAAGGCCGACCTCGAAAAGAACGCGAAGGAAGGTGCCGCTTTTCTGGCTGAAAACGGCAAGAAGGAAGGGGTTAAAACCCTGGCGAGCGGCCTGCAGTACAAGGTGCTGACCCCCGGCACAGGGAAGAAACCGTCCGCCGCCGACACCGTTTCCGTGCACTACCGCGGCACCCTCATCGACGGGACCGAGTTCGACAGCTCCTTCAAACGCAACGAGCCGGCGACCTTCCCCGTCTCCGGCGTCATCCCGGGGTGGACCGAGGCGTTGCAGCTGATGGAGGAAGGGGCCAAGTGGCAGCTCGTCATTCCCGCCGCCCTCGCCTACGGCGAGCGTGGCGCCGGCCAGCAGATCGGCCCCAACTCCACCCTGATCTTCGAGGTTGAACTCCTCAAGGTGCAGTAGCCGCAACGCTGCGTTTTCGCTTGATCCCCAGGCCGTCGGTCCCAGTCCCCACTGAGACCGGCGGCCTGATTTTTCTCGTGTCGCGGGGGTACCCGCAATGAAAGGATGTTTACCGATGCGACAGGTCAAAACCGGCGACAGCGTCAAGGTTCATTACAACGGACGCTTGAGCGACGGTTCCGAGTTCGATTCGAGCGCCGGCAACGAACCGCTGGCCTTTACCCTCGGCGACGGCGAGGTCATTGCCGGCTTCGACGAGGCGGTGCTGGGAATGGCGGTTGGCGAGAGCAAGACGGTGACGATTCCGGCCGAGCAGGCCTACGGCCCCCTCCTCCCCGACATGGTGGCGCGGGTAGCGCGGGCCGACCTGCCGGAAGATCTGGAGCTGACCCTCGGCGCCCAGATGGAAGTCTCCCAGGAGGACGGCAGCACCTTCCTCGTCATGATCACCGAGCTCGGCGACGACTTCGTCACCCTCGACGCCAATCATCCCCTGGCCGGCAAGGATCTCGTCTTTGATCTCCATCTCGTCGAGATCGTCGAGCCGACCACCCATTAACCCCCTTGACAGGATGGAGGATGATCATGTCTCAGGCTATTCCCGCGCAATTTTCTTCGGTGACGGTGCCGTGCAAGGCGAACGTCTACTTTGACGGCAAGGTCGTCAGCCACACCCTTCTCTTCGCCGATGGCGGCAAGAAGACCCTCGGCCTCATCTACCCCGGCAGCTACCGTTTCGACACCGCCGCTCCCGAGCGCATGGATATCGTCGCCGGCCGCTGCCGCGCCCGCCTGGCGGGAAAGAGCGAATGGCACGAGTACGCGGCCGGCAGCGGCTTCGCCATCCCCGGCAATTCGTCTTTCGACATCGCCGTCGAGGACGGGGTCGCCGAATATCTCTGCTCCTTCGGCTAAAGAGAGAATTGCCGCAAAGAGAATAAAAAAAGGCCCCGTTTTCCGGGGCCTTTTGCATTACTGTGGGAGCTTGACCGCTTACTTCTTGTGGCAATCGCCGCATTTGGTCGGGCCGGCGCCTTTGGCGTGGCAGTCCTTGCACAGGGCATGGGCTTTGTCTTTGTCGAGTTCGAGCTTGCCGCCCTTGGCGTCGGCATGGCAGACGGTGCAGGCGTTTTTCTCGCCATGGACCTTGTGGTTGAAGGTGACATCGCCGTTTTTGGCTTTGAGGATGACGGTGTCGGCGGCGATGGCGATGGTGGCGGCGAAAGCGACCAGCATCAGGGCAACGAGCAGTTTTTTCATCTTCTTTTCCTCCTGGTTTGGGTTGATAAGGCGAGGCACACTATAACTTTGTCATTAGACGCTGTCAATATGGATTTTTTCTCTGTAATGGCGCCTACATGGCATCGGACCGGGGGGGCGGAGGGGTGACTGGCGCCGTGCATGAGGGGGCGCCGGCGCAGCAGAGTCGCTTTACGGGCGCGGCAGGTTGTGCAGGCGGCGGAGGATGTCGTCCATGCGGCCGGCCGACTCGGGGGTGACCTTGTGGGCGGTGAGGTTGGAAACGACGATGACGATGAGCAGGGTGAGGGGGCAGACGATGAGGGAGGACGACGTCGCCGGGAGGAGGCCGCCGTCGCTGAAGAAAGGGACCTTGAGCAGCCAGCCGCCCATGGCCAGCAGGGTCATGTCGAGGCCGAAGATCAAACCGGCGATGGCGCCGTACTTGTTGGCCCGGCTGTACCAGATGCCGGCGACGCAGACCGGGAAGATGGTGTTGCCGGCGAGGGCGAAGGCCATGGCGACGGTCTGGGCGATGAGGGCGGGGGGATTGAGGGCGGCGAGGACGATGCCGCCGCAGAGGATGGCGGTGAAGACGCGGCCGACATGCAGGCGCTCCTGCTCGCTGCTTGCGGGACGGACGACGGTGGCGTACCAGTCGTGGGCGACGGCCGAAGCGCCGGTGATGAGGAGGCCGGCCAGAGTTGAAATGCCGGCGGCCAGCGCTCCGGCGGCGAGGTAGCCGAGGAAGGCGGGGCCGAGGCCGGCCCGCTCGGGGGCCGAGAGGATGATGACGTCGGCGACGGCCTGTCCGCCCAGGGGGTTCCAGTAGCGCCCCATGATGGCGTAGACCGGCGACGACCAGTAGAGGAGGCCGATGAAGAAGAGGGCCCAGAGGACCGACTTGCGCGCGGTATCCTCGCTGGTGACGGTGTAGAAACGCATGAGGATGTGGGGGAGGCCGGCGGTGCCGACCATGAGGGTGAAGACGAGGGCGATGAACTGGTAGATGTCGCCGCCGGTCCCCCAGGGGAGAAAGACGGTGGCGGCGCGGGCGAGGTCGTCGCCGGTGAGCTGGCCGCCGGCGCTCTCCGCCACTTTGCCCTCCATGATCCCGGAGAGGATCGCGCCGTATTCCAGCTGCGGCAGGATGCCGGCGCCGCCGGCCTTCTGGATGAGGATCCACAGGGGGATGAGGAAGGAGGAGATGAGGATGACGTATTGCAGTTGCTGGTTGCGGGTGACCCCGGTCATCCCCGAAATGAGGAGATAGCTCAAGGTGATGCCGGCGGCGAAGACGATGCTGGCGGCGTAGCCGAGGCCGAAGATCCAGCCGCAGATGAGGCCGATCCCCTTGAACTGGGCGATGGCGTAGGTGACGGCGATGATGACGGTGACGCCGGCGGTGATGAGGCGCACGGCGTGGCAGTCGAAGCGATCGCCGACGAATTCGGCCACGGTGAATTTGCCGAAACGGCGCAGCTGCGCGGCGAGGAGGACGAGGAGGAGGACGTAGCCGCCAGTCCAGCCGAGGATGTAGCCGAGGCCGAACCACCCCTTGAGGTAGAGGAGGCCGGCGACCCCCATGAAGGAGGCGGCGCTCATCCAGTCGGCGGCGATGGCGGCGCCGTTGCCGATCTTGCCGATCCCCTGGCCGGCGACCCAATAGCCGCTGGTGGTCGAGACCCGGGAGTAGATGCCGATAAGGAGGTAGAGGGCGAGGGTGGCGAGCATGATCATCGCCGGCAGCGGCTTGAAGCCCGGTTCGATCTCGAAAATCTCTTCCCCCCCGGCACTGGCGCCAGTGGCGGCGATCAGGAGGAAGAGGAGCAGCGCACCGAGGGTGAGCAGGCGGGAAGAGCGCATTACCACGGCCTCGCCAGGCGCCGGGTCCAGAGCCGGCAATAGAGTTTGCACAGCAGCACGTAGCCGATGGTGCAGCCCTGGGCGATGAGCCAGTAGTGCAGGGGGAAGCCGCAAAAGCGGGTCGCGGTCAGAAAGGAGCGCCCCAGCCCCGTCGAATCGCCGAGTCCGGCCAGCCAGATCAAGAGCGGCAGACCGAAACTGAGCAAGGCCCAGAGCGAAAGGACGATGACGGCGATGCGCACCTCGCGCCGTTGCCGCTCCCCCCGGGGGCGAAAAAAATTGATTTCCACACGCTTCGGTTCAGTCATGGCGGTGAAGATAACGTAACTTGCGGCGATTATCTAGAGCTTTCATGCGCCGGTGGCTGGGACAGGCGGACCAGGAGGGGGAGGTCGGCGGCGAGAAAGGGAAAACCGGCCAGGGCTTCCGGGGGCACCCAGCGGTGTTCGGCGACCTGAAGATTGCGGATGGTGGCGGAGAGGGGGGTACAGCGGTAGGCGAGGAGAAGGACCGCACCCCACTCGTAGCGATGATGGACGACGTCGAAGAGGGTGTCGACACGGATAGCCAGGTCGAGTTCCTCGCGGATTTCGCGGCAGAGGCAGGCGGCGGGGGACTCCCCCCCTTCGAGTTTGCCGCCGGGGAATTCCCACAGCCCCCCCTGACGTTTCCCTTCCGGGCGGCGGGTGATGAGGATCTCGCCGGCGCGACCGATGATGGCGGCGGTAACGATGAGGGGTTGCATGGATCTTCCTTTCGGGGTGCGACCGGGGAGAGCGGCGGGATTTTTTGCTGACAGCGGCTTCGCCGCTGTGGTAAAGAAAGGCGGCGTTGCGCCTTGCTTTCAGGGAGAATAACTATGTTCAGGCTGTCCGACAAGGGCCGCGGCATTCGTGACATGTTCGATGCCATCGCTCCCCGCTACGACCTTCTCAATCGGCTCCTCTCCTTCGGCATCGACCGCCGCTGGCGGCGTTTCGCCGTCGCCCAGTTGCAGATCCCCGCCGGCGGCATGGTCCTCGATGTCGCCACCGGCACCGGCGATGTCGCCCTGACCATCGCCGCCGCCACGCCGTCTTCGGTCCGCATCGTCGGCGAGGATTTCACCCCCGGCATGCTCCGCCACGGCCGCGACAAGATCGCCCGCTCCCCCCACGCCGACCGCATCTTCCTCGTCAATGCCCCGTGCGAGGCGATGCCCCATCCCGCCGCCCTCTTCGACGGGGTCACCATCGCCTTCGGTATCCGCAATGTCGTCGATCGCGCCGCCGGCCTGGCCGAGATGGCGCGGGTCCTCAAACCGGGCGGGCGCGCCGTCATCCTCGAATTCTCCACTCCGCAGAGCCGCTTTTTCAAAGGTCTCTACCACGGCTATTTCCGCCGTGTTCTCCCCGCCATCGGCGGTCTCCTCTCCAAACGCAGCGCCTACCAGTATCTCCCCGATTCGGTCCTCGAATTCCCCGATCGCCAGAGCTTCATGGCGATGATGGCGACGGCCGACTTTGTCGACATCGTCTACCACGATCTGACCTTCGGCATCGCCACAGTCTATGTAGGAACCCGCCCCTAAAAAACTTTCCTCATTTCTTCTCTCCCCCGACCAGATCCCCCAGATCTTCGATCATCTTCCCCGGCAGGCCGAAGGCCCGTCTGAAGAAGCCGACGGTCATATCCGAGAGCGAGGTAAAGGGGATGGCCTTGATCTCCGGTTCCTCGGCCCGGCCGGTAATGCGGAACTGGGCGGTGATCAGGGCCTTCTCCTTGCCGGTGAAGACCCAGCCGGCCAGCGGAATGCTGGAAACGATCTTGTCGACGGTTCGCAACGGCTTGATCCCCAAGGTCAGGTCGAGGCGGTTGTTGACGAGATCGCCGCCGCCGACGGCCGCCAGATTCATGGCGTTGCTCTCGACCACCAGGTCCTCGGTCTGCAGGAGACCCTGCCGCAGAGCCAGCGTTCCCCGCAAACGGTCAAAGGGCATCCCTTCATTGGCCATGTCGGGGAGACGCAGGGCAAAGATCTGCGAAACATTGAGGATGGAGAAGACCTTGGCCAGGACCGGGAACTGGCGCAGTACCCCATTCTCAAGCTGGACACTGAAATCCCCCGAGGATGTCGACAGGAAGCGGCCGAGTTCCCCCTGCAGATAAAAGTCACCGTCGAGGCTCCCTTCGATGAGGCCCTTGCGCCGCAGCAGCTGATTGTGGACGGCCGCCGCATCGGCGTTCTCGATCTTCCCCGAGAGGGTCAAGAGGGGGTGCTCGGCCGAGAGGTCGCGCACCAGCACCTGACCGGTGCAACTCCCGACCCCGGTGCGCAGGCGCAGCGGCAGGACCAGGAGCTGGCCGTGCTCCAGGGTCAGCAGAGCCCGGCCCGCGGTGAAGGGAAGGCCATAGATATTCCCCTTGTCGGCGGCGATGCGGATGGCGAGCCTGACGCCGCCCCCGTGGGGCGGTGCTGCTCCTTTGGCCGGGACCGCCGGAGTTGCGGCATTTGCCTGCTGCCAGAGTTGGACCACCTCTTCGACATTGGCGCGTTCGGCGACGATGTCGAGGTCGACCTGCGGCGCGTTGAAGTCGCGCAGACGGCCCTGGACCACGGCGCTGGTGCCGCCATCGAGATTGGCGCGAACGCCATCGAAGTCGATGCCGTTAGTGTCGATAACGACCCGACCGGCGACGCTGCGGATGACCGCGCTTTCGGAGCGGAAAACGAGGTCACGGGCGCGAATTTTTTCGCCGCTGACGGTGAGATCGAGGCGTATGTTGTCGAAGGAGCCGAGATTGCCGCGGCCACTGAGGAGAGACGTGCCGACCAATCCGGAAACATGTTCGATGGCGATCCGCCCATCGACGATGGCAAGCTTGCCACTGGCTGCGGAAACGTCGGCAACGGCGCCGCCGAGGTGCAGGGAGAGGTCGCGAAAGACGACCTCGCCATGGTTGCTGTCGACGGCGTCGTCGTCGCCGGCGATGACCCAGCGGCCACTGATGGCGCCGCGGGGGCGCAACAGATTGAAGGCGGCGATGTCGGTCTTGACTTCGGCAAAGTCGAGTTTGGTCAGATCGATGATGAAGAGAAAGGGGCGTCCCGCTTGCAGGCCGAGGCGACCGCTGCCGCGCAGGTCGAGGAGGGGGCTCTGCAGATAAAAATGGCCGATGGCCAACTCCTGCGCCCCGAGGTCGGCGGTGACGAAGAGCTCGCCCGGGGTGCCGCGTCGTTTCAGGGTGGTGGCGTCGCGGGTCAGTTCGAGATTGTGCAGGTCGGCCTTGAGCCCGGCGACAAGGTGGTCGAGACTGCCGCCGACCGTGGCGTGCACCGGGATGTCGCCGCTGGCGACGGTACCGGAGGGGGGGTGACCGGGGAGACGGGCGAAGAGGGCGGCCGCCGACAAGGTTCCGTCGACACGCAGATCGAGATGCGCCGGGGTATTTTCTTGTGCCGCGAGTCCACCCTGAAAGCGGACCTTGCCGCCCAGGAGGCCGGCTTCACCTGCCGCCAGGGTCAACGTCTCGTTGCGCCAGCTGCCGGCGAAGCCGACCTCGTGCACCGCGCCGAGACCGGGGAGTTCGAGGAGACCATGGCGCAAGGCGAACTCCGCTTCGCGCAAGACACCGCTGGCGGACGCCATTTCCCCGCCCGGAGCCGTCAGGGGCCAGTGCAGGCGCAGGCGGGCAATGTCGGCGCTGCCGTCGCGCAGGAGCCGGCGCAGCAGCAACAGCGGTTCCGGTGCGCCATGGTCGGGGAGGAGGGGGAGGAGCCGGGGGATGGGCGTTTCCGGCAGGGTCAGGTCCGCGATCAACTCGCCGGTTCCCAGCGTGGCCGGCCACCGCAGCTCGCCGCCGAGACGCAGCCCGTCCCATTCGGCGGCGAGGCCCGAGAGGCGGTGCTCGCTGCCGGCGTTCCAGCGACCGGAGACGGCCACGTTGCGCAGCGGCAACGGCTGGCCATAGAAGGCGGGGAGAGCGAGAGCGAGGTCGCGGCCGGTCAGGGTCAGGGCGATATCGAGACCATCTTGCGGCGTCCCCGTCAGCCTGCCGCCGAGGTCGCCGCGCCCGGAAAAGGTCACCCCGGCAAGGGGCCAGCCGAGGACGGCGCCGAGGTCACCGGGGTTGACCCGGTCGAGAGCGAGGCGCAGGTCGATGCGGCCGCGGCGCCAGTCGCTGAGGGTGGTCGGGAAATCGAGGGCGCCGTTCGCCGCCATCGGGGTACTGGTGCCGGCCCGGTGCCAGGTGGCGCTGCTGCGCAAGGTGGCGACACCGCCGCCACCGAGGTTGGTCAGGCTGACCGCGATGTCGCGGATCTCCCAGCCGGCGTCAGGACCGGGGCGGCGTTGGTCGACGAGACGGATGAGACCGTGGTGCAGGGTGAGATCGCGGACCAGGGTCGTCTGCAGCATGGTGTCGAGGCGTTGCAGCAGCGTCTCGAAGCCGGCCTTTTCTTTTTCCTCGACGCGGGTGCGGGCCAGGGTGTATTCCGGGGTATCGAGGAGGAGCCGGTTGAAGGTCAGATGGCCGCGCAGCAGGGGCAGCAGTTCGAGGCGCAGGGCGAGGCGGGCGGCGCGGAGGATCCCTTCTTCTTCGCGGTCGCCGACGACGACCTCGCTGAATTCGAGGGCAATGCCGCCGTGCAGGGCGAAACGGGCGCTGCCGAGGTGGACCGGACGCTGCAGTGCCGTGCTCAGGCGTTGCTCGAGCTCGACCCGGTGGCGGTCGAGGTCGAAGTTGTAGAGGAAGAGCCCGAGCCAGGCGCCGGCGCCGAGGAGGATAATGGTGAGGACGGTGAGGATGGGGTGGCGGCGGAACATGCGATCTCGCTTCACGAAGGGGAATGGCCATAGGCTGTGCCGGAATGCATCATAGCCGCCACCGCCGCCGGTCGCAAGGGAAACCCGCGGCAGAAAAGACCTTTACACCCCCGCCAGGGGCATGCTAAAAATCCATTTCACGCTCCCTCCCCGCCCGCCCACAGAAGATATGCGAACCTGCCATGTACGGACATCGCCCGACCTGCGTCGAAATCGATCTCACTGCCCTTCGGCACAATTACGCCGCCGCCCGCCGTCAGGCTGGTTCCGAGCGTGCCCTTCTCGCCGTGGTCAAGGCCGATGCCTACGGCCACGGAGCGAGCCGGGTGGCGCCGGTCCTCGAAGCGGCCGGCGTCGACCTTTTCGGCGTCGCCATTGTCGAGGAAGGGGTCGAGCTGCGCAGCGCCGGCATTCGCCGGCCGATCCTCGTCCTCGGCGGCATCTTCCCCGGCCAGGAAGAGGACCTTTTTCGTCATCGGCTCACCCCGACCATCTTCGACCTCGACCTGGCCCGACGCCTCAACGGGCTGGCGGCCGCCCGTGGCGAAGTCCTCCCCTTTCACCTCAAGCTCGATACCGGCATGGGGCGCATCGGCTTTCGCCCGGACGAGCTCCCGGCGGTCCTTGCCGCCCTCTCCGCCCTGACCTCCCTCAAGCTGGACGGGGTCAGCTCCCATCTCGCCCTCGCCGACGAGCCGGAGCACCCCTTCACCGGCGAACAGCTCGTGCGTTTTCGCGCCGCCCTCGCCGCCGTGCGCGCCGCCGGGCTGACGCCGCGCCATATTCATATCAGCAACAGTGCCGCCCTCTTTTCCCGGGAGCTTCCCGAGTGCAATCTCGTCCGTCCCGGCATCGTCCTCTACGGCGGCCTCCCCTCGGCGGCCTTTGCCGGGCGCATCGACCTGCAGCCGGTCATGAGCTTCCGCTCGCGCATCGCCCAGCTCAAAACGGTCCCCGGCGGCAGCGGGATCTCCTATGGCCACCGCTTCGTCGCTCCGGGGGAGACCCGCATTGCCGCCGTCCCCGTCGGTTACGCCGATGGCTACAGCCGCCACCTCACCGGCAAGGGGGAGGTGCTGGTGCGCGGCCGGCGCGCCCCGGTGGCCGGCACCATCTGCATGGACTGGACGATGATCGACGTCAGCGCCATCCCCGAGGTCGCCGTCGGCGACGAAATCACCCTCCTTGGGCGCGACAACGGCCAGGTCATCAGCGGCGAAGAGTGGGCGGAAAAAGCCGGCACCATCGCCTATGAAGTCTTTTGCCAGGTGAGCAAGCGGGTACCGCGCCTCTACAAGGGCTGATGAAAAACGCCCATCTGCGGCGTTGCCCTGGTCCGCGTCGCTGCGCCGTCCCCTCGGGGACGCCTCGCTCCTTGGCCTGCGGGCGCCTTGCACCTGGGCATTTTTGCTCAGCCTCGGGAGCGGTGTCATTTAGGAACGTTGAGTGCCGAGCCGCGACGCAGCCATAAAAAGGCCCTGCCATGAGTCCTTCCTCCCGTCCTGCCACCTTCCGACTTGCTCTCGATCTCGGCACCACCACTCTGGCCGGACGCCTGTGCGCCGCCGACGGGACGGTCCTGGCCGAGGGCAAGCGGAGCAATCCCCAGGCAATCCTCGGCGCCGATGTCATCCGCCGCCTCGAAGCGGCCCTGGCGGGAGAAGGGGAGCGACTGCGCGATCTCCTCGTCGGCGGGATCGATGAACTGCTGGGAGAACTGCTGCGCCAAGCCGGCGGCGAACGTCGCGACATCGGCAGGGCGGCGGCCTGTGCCAATCCGGCGATCTCTCTCCTGTTGCGCGGCGGCGATCCGGCCCGCATCCTCTTCCCCCCCCACCGCCCCGACGATCGGGGCGGCGTCATGCTCGATCCTGCATCTCTCGGTCTGCAACTGCCGGTTCCCCTCTACCTCTTCCCCCTGGTCAGCGGCTTTGTCGGCGGCGATCTCGTCGCTTTCCTCCACTCCCGCCCGCAACTCGTTTCCCACAGCTTCTTTCTCGATGTCGGCACCAACGGCGAGATGGCCTATTTCGACGGGGCGCGCTGGTGGACGACCTCCGTCCCCGCCGGCCCGGCTTTCGAGGGGGGCGACATCGCCAGCGGCATGGCCGCCACCCCCGGCGCCATTGCCGGGGTGACCATCGGCGGCGAGCGCCTGTTGCTCGACGTCATCGGCGGCGGTCCCCCCCGCGGTCTCTGCGGCAGCGGGCTGGCCGAGGCGGTGGCGGCCGGGCTGAGCGCCGGGCTCATCGACGGCAGGGGGCGGATTCTCGCGCCGGAGGAGGTGGCGACCGGCCTGTCGCGCTACCTGGTGGTCACGCCGGCGGGAGCGGCCTTGTGTCTGCATCACGATGCCGCCGGCCTGCTCCTCCTCACCCAGGCCGACGTCCGCGCCTTCCAGCTGGCCAAGGGCGCAGTCAGGGCCGGCATCGACTGTCTCCTCGCCCGCGCCGGGGCCTCTGCGGCCCTCTGCCGCGAGGTTGTCGTCACTGGCGCCTTCGGCCTTTCCCTGCGCCCCGAGGTCCTGAAAAGGGTTGCCATGCTTCCGGCGGCCATGGTAGAAAATGTCCTCTTTACCCCCGGCGGCGCCCTCGCCGGCGTCGACCGCGCCCTGGCCGCACCCGACGGTTATGATCAGGTGCAGCGCCTGGCCGAGCAGCTCAAACCTTACCCCCTTTCGGGCACCCCGGCTTTTGAAAGTGCTTTTCTGGCGGCGCTCGATTTTGCCTCAGTTCCACATTAATCATTCGCAAAGGAATCACACCATGGCCACCATTAAACGCGCCCTCATCAGCCTCTCCGACAAAGCCGGCATCGTCGACTTTGCCCGCGCCCTGCAAGGGTTCGGCGTCGAAATCCTCTCCACCGGAGGAACTGCGGCGCTGCTGCGCCAGGAAGGGCTGACGGTCAAGGACGTTGCCGACTTTACCGGCTTCCCCGAAATGCTCGACGGCCGCGTCAAGACCCTCCATCCCAAGGTCCATGGCGGGATTCTCGGCATGCGCGACAATCGTGAGCACGTCGCCAAGATGGCGGAGCACGGCATCGAGCCGATCGACATGGTGGTGGTCAATCTCTACCCCTTCGCGGCGACGGTGGCCAAGGCCGACTGCACCCTGGAGGAGGCCATCGAAAATATCGACATCGGTGGTCCGACCATGCTGCGCAGCGCCGCCAAGAACAACCGCGACGTTACCGTCCTCGTCGATCCCGCCGACTACGCCCCGGTTCTCGCCGAGATGCAGGCCAATGCCGGCGCCGTCTCCCGCGCCACTAACTTCGGTCTGGCAGTGAAGGTCTATCAGCACACCGCCGCTTACGACGGCGCCATCTCCAACTGGCTCGGCAAGAAGCTCTCCGCTGCTGATGTTGACTTCCCACCGACTCTGACCCTGCAATTCCACAAGGCGCAGGGGCTGCGCTACGGCGAAAACGCCCACCAGCTGGCGGCCTTCTACGTCGAGAAGGAGGTCAAGGAAGCCTCCATCGCCACCGCCCGCCAGCTGCAAGGGAAGGAACTCTCCTACAACAATATCGGCGACACCGACGCCGCCCTCGAATGTATCAAGCAGTTCACCGAAGGTCCGGCCTGCGTCATCGTCAAGCATGCCAACCCCTGTGGCGTCGCCAGCGGCAAGGACCTCCTCGAGGCCTACGACCGCGCCTACAAGACCGATCCCGAGTCGGCCTTCGGCGGCATCATCGCCGTCAACCGCGAACTCGACGCGGCGACGGCCCAGGCCATTGTCGAGCGCCAGTTCGTCGAAGTCATCATCGCCCCGACCGTCTCCGCCGCCGCTTCGGAGATCGTCGCCGCCAAGAAGAACGTCCGTCTCCTCGCCTGCGGCCAGTGGCCGGCCGTGAGCGGGCAACGTCTCGATCTCAAGCGGGTCAACGGCGGCCTCCTGGTGCAGGAGGCCGATCTCGACCTCTACAGCGAGCTCAAGGTCGTCTCCAAACGGCAGCCGACGGCGAAGGAGATGGAGGACCTCCTCTTCACCTGGCGCGTCGCCAAGTTCGTCAAGAGCAACGCCATCGTCTACGGCCGCGACGGCATGACCATCGGCGTCGGCGCCGGCCAGATGAGCCGGGTCAACTCGGCGCGCATCGCCGCCATCAAGGCCGAGAACGCCGGGCTGGCCGTCCCCGGCTCGGTCATGGCCTCCGACGCCTTCTTCCCCTTCCGTGACGGCATCGACAACGCCGCCGCCGTCGGCATCGCCGCCGTCATCCAGCCCGGCGGTTCCATGCGCGACGCCGAAGTCATCGCCGCCGCCGACGAGCACGGCATGGCCATGGTCTTCACCGGCATGCGCCACTTCCGGCACTAGGGGTGTAGGGCGTTCAACGCAAAGACGCAAAGGCGAAGCCCAGACAAGGCGCAAAGGAAAACAGGCGGGGGCTTTTGGGTACACCGGGCAAAAATACCAATCAGATCATGGTTTGAACTCGGAATTAAGGTTTTTAACCGAAAATGACCATGATTTTCTTAGCGTTTTGCTCCACCCCGTAGCGTCTTTGCGTTGAAAGTTATGAAGGTTGGCATGAACAGGATCGATCATCGGACATACTACCTGCTGGTCCTCGTGGTTGCGCTGGTTCTTTCGTTCGCTATCTATGCCAACACCTTTGCCAATGACTGGACCTACGACGATTTCCCGGTCATTGTCAACAATACCGACATCCAGTCGATCTCAGGTTTTTTGCAGGATCAGTATCCCGGCCGCCCACTGCGCGAACTCTCGTTTCTTCTCGATTATTCCCTCTTTGGCGGTGAACCATCGGGCTGGCATGTCCAGCAAATCTTCTGGCATGCTCTCAACGGTTTTCTCCTCTTCTGTGTCGGGGTGCGGTTGGGGGTCAGGAATTGGCTTGCCGCTCTCGGCGCCCTGCTTTTTCTTGTGCATCCTGTTCAGGTCGAGGTCGTGGCCGGACTTTCACACCGCAAGGATTCACTGCAACTGGCTTTCTCCCTGCTGGCCTTTTGGGCATACATGAATGTCGGCGACGATACTCCCACGCGCAGACGTTGGTTTGCTCTGGCGCTTGTTGCAGCCCTGCTGGCGTTTCTGGCCAAGGAACAGGCGCTGATCCTTCTCCCCTTTTTCGCCGGTTATGAGCTGGCCATGGTACCGCGGGGACAGCGATTTCTGGCCCGTGACCCGCGATGGGTTATGGGTCTTCTTCTCGCCGGGGGAGTAGCGTTTTTGTTGTGGCTGGCATTTTGCGGCGGAGCGGAACTATTTATCACCCAATACCCGGGGCACCTGTTCAAAATGAATATCCACAACGGGACGCTGTCGACTTACGTCATGGTGGTCTTGAAGTCGTGGGCGTTTATGGCGGGGAAGTTCATATTCCCCTCCCATCTGGCGATTGAGTACGTCTTTCCGGCACCGCGGAGCTGGTTCGATCCGTGGGTCGTTGCCGGGGCTGGCTTGCTGGCAGGCTACTTCGTCTCCCTGATTCTGGCATGGCGTCTATATCGCCCGTTTTTCGTCGTCTTGTTGTGGACCGGTTTTTTCTGGCTACCCCTGGCACATCTCTGGCCGGTGACTTCCTATTTTGCTGCGGATCGCTATCTGTACGTTATCTCCGCCGGCGTATTGCTGGGCCTCGGAGCACTGCTTGAGAAGATCTCGTTCCGCCGAAATGTTGCTGTTTTATGTCTGGCCCTGACCCCTTTCCTTATGGTGCTGAGCTGGAATCAGAACAAGGTGTGGCAGGACAACCTTACACTCTTTACCCGAGCAGTTCAGGTAAGCCCGACGTCGTCAGGCGCTCTGACGGGGCTTGGCGAGGCGTATTTTTTGCGAGAAGAATTTGAACAGGCCATGGCACCGTTGCAAGCGGCGGTCATGAACTGGAATGCTCCCCTCTCTTATTTCTACCTCGGGCATATCTATGAAATGAAGGGTGAGACGCAGAAAGCTATTCGCCATTTTTGTTTCTATGTGAATAGTAAGGGTGAAGTGTCCGATACCGTGGCTACCAAGAAGGATATCTCCCAATACCTCCGGAGCAGATACGGCACGGAATGTCGTTAGCCGGAGATGGAAAAAGCGCAGGCCGATGTGCCTAATGCAAAGGTGCCAAGGAGTAAGGCGCAAAAGCAACCAAGTGGGGCATTTAGGTACACCAAGCAACAGGATCAAGCTGAAATACGGTTTAAGCCCGGGTTAATGCTTTTAGCCAAAAAAGACCTCGATTTTCTTAGCGTCTTGCCCCACCCCTTAGCGTCTTTACGTTGAAAGTTTCAAAGCTTTGAAGGAGATATAGATGAAAGTTCTCGTAATCGGTGGCGGTGGTCGCGAACACGCTTTGGTTTGGAAAATCGCCCAGTCGCCCCTGGTCAGCAAGGTCTTCTGTGCGCCGGGGAACCCCGGCATCGGGACGATAGCCGAGAATGTCGACCTTGCCGTCGACGATCTCCCCGGTCTCCTCGCCTTTGCCCGCCGCGAGGGGATCGGTCTCACCGTCGTCGGGCCGGAACTCCCCCTCTCCCAGGGGATCGTCGATCTCTTCGAGGAATACGGGCTCAAGGTCTTCGGCCCGCGCCGCAATGCCGCCATCATCGAGGCGAGCAAGGCCTTCTCCAAGGAACTGATGCACAAGTATTCCATCCCGACCGCCGCCTACGAGGTCTTCAGCGAGATCGCCCCGGCTCTCGCCTTCGTCGATCGCCTCGGCGCGCCGATCGTGATCAAGGCCGACGGCCTCGCCGCCGGCAAGGGGGTGGTCGTCGCCCAGAGTCGCGACGAAGCCCATGCCGCGGTGCGCGACATGCTCTCCGGCAATGCCTTCGGTGACGCCGGTTCGCGGGTGGTGGTCGAGGAGTTCCTGCGCGGCGAAGAGGCCTCCTTTCTCGCCTTCACCGACGGCAAAAATATTGTCCCGCTGGCCAGCGCTCAGGATCACAAGGCGGTCTTCGACGGCGATCTCGGCCCCAATACCGGCGGCATGGGCGCCTATTCGCCGGCGCCGGTGGTGACGCCGCGGATTCACGACATCGCCATGCGCGAGGTCATGCGCCGCGCCGTCGACGGCATGGCCGCCGAGGGACGCCCCTATCGCGGGGTCCTTTATGCCGGCCTGATGATTGACGGCGACGAGGTCAAGACCCTGGAATTCAACGCCCGCTTTGGCGATCCCGAATGTCAGCCCCTGCTCATGCGGATGAAATCCGATCTGGTGCCGGTGCTGCTGGCGGTGGCCAATGATGACCTCTCCGGCGTCACTATCGACTGGCACGACCAGGCTGCTGTCTGCGTCGTCATGGCCAGCGGCGGCTACCCCGGCGATTATCGCAAAGGTTTCCCCATCCGTGGTCTGGAAGCGGCGGCCCAGGTTGAGGAGGTCGTCGTCTTCCACGCCGGCACAACCCGGCAGGGGGGGGATATCGTCAACAGCGGCGGCCGTGTTCTCGGTGTCACCGCCCTCGGCCCGACGGTGGCGGTGGCAATGGAGCGGGCCTACCGCGGGGTCAAGGCGATCCACTGGGAGGGAGTGCATTACCGCAGCGATATCGGCGGGAAGGCGCTGGACCGTTAACCGGTCCAGCTGTCACATGAAGCAAACGCAAATGAAATGGCAGAGACTCCGCGAGCAGATCGGTAAACGCAGCATCCTCTTCGCTCTCGGGGGACTGACGTTCCTCTGCGTTTTGCTCTATGCCAATACCCTCGATAACGATTTTGTTCTTGATGACAACGCCTATATTATCGATAACTACTACTTGCGGGATATCGGTAACCTCTGGAAGTTTATCGATGTCCCGACCAATGCCGTGGTTGCGGATCTGGAACCGGGTTTTCTGCGCGGGCGGAATGTTCGCTGGTTGACCTATGCCGTTGACTATGCCCTCGGCGACGGGAGGGCCTTTCCCTTCCACCTGAGTAATCTCCTCTGGCATCTGGCGACCGTTGCCGCCCTTTTTCTCCTGATCCGCTCTTTTCTCCATAGCAGCGGCATGGCTCTGCTCGTCGCCGCGCTCTTCGCCGCACATCCGATCCAGACCGCCGCTGTCAGCTATATCTCCGGGCGCAAGGATTTGCTGGCGGCATTTTTTGTCCTCGCCGCTTTTCTATTGCTGGAAAGATATCGCCATCGCGGGAAAGTCTTTTATCTGGCGGCGACAGGCCTGCTCTTCGTCGTCGGGTTTTTTTCCAAAGAGGGTGCCATTGTCTTTCCTCTCCTGCTGCTGTGGAGTGATTGGTGCCGGGAAGATCGACTCAGTCTGTCGACGTTAACAGGCTTATTGCAGAAAAATTGGGGGCAGTACGCGTTTTTGTTTGGAATTGCCGGTCTTTTGGCGGCGCGGACGCTCGGCGTCGAGCCTTTACTGCATCTCGTCTCTCCGGCATCGATCCCTGACGCTGCCGTAGCCGCGACCGCGTCGATGTTGGGAGAAAACCGCTCCTATGCCAATCTGATGATCTTTTATGGCCTCAAGCTGTTGTGGCCATTCCAGCTTGTCGCCGATTATCGCGGTGTTTTTACCTTCAGTCTTTATCCGCCGGCGTGGGGCGTTTGGCTCAGTCCCGTCTTCGCGTTGTTCTGTGCCGCCAGTATATGGCTGCTGCATCGCTGGCGACCGTTTCTCGCCCTTGGTCTTGGCTGGTTCTTGCTGGCGCTGCTGCCGGTCAGTCATCTCATCCCCTTTCACTATCCGGTGGCCGAGCACTATCTCTACCTGCCCTCCATCGGCTTTTGTCTGATGTGTGTGGGGTTGTTCCCCCCCCCCAGGCTCTCACTCCCCTTTGTCCTCGGCTGGTTTCTGTTATTGCTGGTGTTGACAACGGCAACTATCATGCGCAACCGCTCCTGGCAGGATATGGAAACGTTGACATATGATATTTTGCAGAAGGTTCCGCATCATCAGGGGGCGCGCGATACTCTGGTTCACTTGTTGATCCAGCGGGGTGAACTGCAACGGGCTCTGATAGAGGGGGAAGAAGCACTGCGTCAGGATCCGATGTCGTCCATCAATCATTACAACCTTGGGATAATAAACGAAAACCTTGATCATCCAGAGTCGGCACGCCGTCATTACTACCAGGCCATAACCCTGCAGCCGCGACTCTGGGATGCCTATGTCAATCTCGGTAACTTGCTGATGGATCAGGGTGAGGTCGCCGAGGGGACCGCAGTGTTGCAACGTTTGATGCGACTCTACGGCTACCATCCCCTGGCACTGTGGGTTCTGGCCAACCAGCAGGCGCGCGAGGGGGACTGGGTGGAGGCCCAAGCTCTCTATCGACAGCAGATAACTCTGGATAAGAACGATGCCTCCGGCTATCTTGGATTGGCCGGTAGCGCTTGGTACCTTGGGCGTCCGGAGTGGCGCGAAGACCTGCGGCGGGCTCTGGCCCAAGGCCTTGATGTGACCTGGGCCAAAGGGCAACCGCCGTGGAAGAATTTTTTTGAAGAACCGGAAATCAAACAATTCATCACGACAACGTCCAAAGCTGAATAGGAGACACCCAAATGCCGCAAGAACAACCCCTCGTCGGTATCCTCATGGGGAGCGACAACGATTACGACGTCATGGTCGAGGCGGCGCGGGCCCTCAAGGGTTTCGCCATCCCCTTCGAGATGACCGTGGCCAGTGCCCACCGCTCCCCGGCGCGCACCGCCCGCTACGTGCATGAGGCGGCGCCGCGCGGCATCCGCGTCATCATCGCCGGGGCCGGCGCGGCGGCCCATCTGGCCGGGGTCATCGCCGCCGAAACGACCCTGCCGGTCATCGGCGTCCCCATCGATGCCTCCTCCCTCAACGGCCTCGATGCCCTTCTCGCCATGGTGCAGATGCCGGCGGGGATCCCGGTGGCGACCATGGCCATCGGCAAGGCCGGCGCCCGCAATGCCGGGGTTCTCGCCGCCCAGATCCTCGCCCTGTCCGATCCCGAACTGGCCCAGCGTTTGCAGGGCCACAAGAGCGATCTGGCCGCCGGCGTCGAGCAGAGAGCCGAAGCGCTGGCCGCCCGCCTGCGCTCGGAAAAATGGTGAAAGATCCAACCGTTGGCCAGGTTTCCCGGACAATCCCCCAGGCCACGCCCGCGCCTTTTCCCTTGACTGTAAAGTGCGCTTCGTATTAGCTTCGGCGGGATTATCCGGCGACGTGAGCCGGCGGGAATACGTCCCGCGTCTTTGCGACCCTCCCTCCGGCGACACCCTCTTCTATTGGGAGAAATTGACTTGAGCAACAATGAAAGTAGTTTCGCTACGTCTCTCTGGGACTTTTTCTGCTCACTGAAACTGACCGTCGTCACCCTGATCCTGCTCGCCACGACTTCCATCATCGGTACCGTCCTGCCGCAGGATCCGGGGAAGGCCGAACAGTTTCGCCAGCAATCGGGCGAGGCGGCCTACAACCTCTTCCAGTCCCTCGATTTCTTCGACATGTACCACTCCTGGTGGTTTCTCCTCCTCCTCGCCCTCTTCAGCCTCAACCTCATCTGCTGCTCCATCAAGCGTTTCCCCAAGGTCTGGAAGACCGTCCACGAACCGCTCCTGGTCGCCGCCGACAATCACTTCAAGACCCTCGGCAATGTCGAGGAACAGTTGCTGAAGAAGCCCGTCGACCAGGTGCGTGACCGCGTCGTCGCCTTCCTCGGGCGCGAGTTCGCGGCTCCGGTGGTGACCGAGCAGGACGGCAAGGTCTATCTCTTCGCCCAGAAAGCCCCCTACGCCCGTTTCGGCGTCTACGTCACCCACCTCTCCATTCTCATCATCTTCGTCGGCGCCATCGTCGGCACCCTCTTCGGTTACAAGGCCTACGTCAATATCGTCGAGGGAACGGCGACCACCCAGGTTCATCCCCGTGGCTCGGACAAGCCGATCGACCTCGGTTTCAGCGTCCGCTGCGACGAGTTCTCCGTCTCCTACTACCCCGGCGGGCAACGCCCCAAGGAGTTCAAGAGCCTTCTCACCGTCACCGACAACGGCCAGGTCGTCTACGACAAGCGCCCCATCGTCGTCAACGATCCCTTGACCCACAAGGGGATCACCTTTTACCAGTCGAGCTACGGCCCGGCCGGCGATGCCGTCTACACCTTCGCGGTGACCGAGCGCGCCAGCGGCCAAACCGTCACCGTCAGCGGCCGCGAGAAAGAGCATATCGCCCTCCCCGGCGGCGCTTCCCTTATCCCCCTGGGTTACACCGACAGTTACCAGGATTTCGGCCCGGCGGCGCAGGTCAGCATCGACAGGGGCGACCATCAGCACGGCAATCCCTTCATCGTCCTGCAGAACTTTCCGACCTTCGACCAGCAGCGCGGCGACGCCTGGATCGTCGCCTTGACCGGGGCCAAGCAGAAATTCTACACCGGCCTGCAGGTGGCCAAGGACCCCGGCGTCTGGGTCGTCTGGCTCGGCTGCGCCCTGATGGTGGTCGGCTCGATGAGCGCCTTTTTCCTCTCGCACCGGCGCCTCTGGGTCGCCATCACCCCGGTCGGCGACAAGACCGGCGTCAAGATCGGCGGCAGCGCCCACCGCAACCAGCCGGGCTTTGAAATCGCGTTCGACGAACTGAAGAAGAAACTCAAGACCGATCTTGCTTCCTAACAGCAGCGACGGAGGAAAATCCATATGACCAGTTCCATGCTGTCCAATATCGTCACCTTCGCCTATTTTGCCGCGATGGTCCTCTTCATCGCCTATCTGGCGACGCGCAGCCGCCATGTCGTCCTTCTCGCCCGGCTCTGCGCCTGGGTCGGCTTTACCCTGCAGACGGTCGCCATCGGCCTGCGCTGGTACGAATCGTACCAGCTCCTCGGCGGCGACGGCCGCGCTCCCCTCTCCAACCTTTACGAGTCCATCGTCTTTTTCGCCTGGAGCATCCTTCTCGTCTACCTCCTGGTCGATCTCAAGT